>OATW01000028.1_pt1 | contig 121376 bp, 120 predicted proteins | sample 1476091 | NCBI WGS metagenome assembly OATW01 (sample SAMEA2579991, study PRJEB22360) | human gut metagenome | biome: human gut; feature: human-associated habitat; material: faeces | place: Denmark | collected 2008/2010 | reverse complement strand
CCGTAAGGACAGTTTTGGTCCGTATGTCCGGCTGATGAGCGTCACCCTGAACTGATGTTCCGTCACCCGGAAAACGAGTACGACTGGCAGAGCTCAGACGCCGCTGTGGATGAGGTCCTGCTCATCAACGAATACACCTTTACCGAAGCCGGTCTGCGCGCCGGCTGACCCGTCATCGTTAAACTATCATTCACCGATTTTCTGTGAGGATTTTATCGTGTCAGACACACTTTCCGGGACAACGCATCCCGATGACAATGACGACCATCCCTGGTGGGGACTACCCTGCACAGTGACGCCCTGTTTCGGCGCCCGTCTGGTGCAGGAGGGTAACCGGTTGCATTACCTTGCCGACCGTGCCGGTATCAGAGGCCGGTTCAGAGATGCGGATGCGTACCCTCTGGACCAGGCCTTTCCGCTGCTGATGAAACAACTGAAATTAATGCTCACCAGTGGTGAACTGAATCCCCGCCATCAGCATACCGTGACACTGTATGCGAAGGGGCTGACCTGTGAAGCCGACACCCTCGGCTCCTGTGGTTACGTTTATCTGGCTGTTTATCCGACACCTGAAACGAAAAAGTAAACCACCAGAATAACCTTCTGCTCCGGCCTGGTGTTTTCACCACGCCACTGTCCCATTTTTTATCTCTGCATATCAGGAAAATCTTCAGTATGAAAACATTACCCGACACGCATGTACGGGAGGTATCGTGCTGCCCGTCTCCAGTCACCATCTGGCAGACACTGCTCACCCGGTTACTGGACCAGCATTCCCTGATTTCCTCATCGATATCGAATAAGCACTCGTCGCAGAATTCTTTATCGAGTGAGAGCCTCTGTTCAAGGACGCTTCTTTTTTTTGTTGCAACGTGCACATCCCTTCATCTTTCCGCGCCTTTGTGACCTCGTGATTTGGGGTACATGGAAAATGGGCGTAGCAAGCCTCAGCTAGATAACTAACCGTAATAAAAGGGCTTTTCTGCGAGCAATGTAAGAGAAGGATAACTAGGCAGGTTGCAAGAAAGATAATCGTTTTGATAGATCAGTTTATCGATATTGATCGTTAGTGCCGATCGATAAGAAGTGCGGAAACGTTAGACTCACCTCTGTTGCTCCATCATGATGATGGGGCTGTTGGCCCTCGAATCTATCTGTCTATTAGCATCGGCATGACAAACACCATTTGTTTCCACAACAAAAGACAATAGAAAAGTACATATGTACAAAAAGTGTGATTTATTCTGTCACTTCAGTACTTCCTTTCGCCTAAGTTTGCCCGTAATAATTCCCCGTGCAGTACTATTGTTGCGACATAACAACATGAATTACATGGTAATAATAGATGTTTTCCTCTGCTGATTCCTGTAAGGATCATGACTCCATACGACATCATTTTTAATTTTATACAGTTCAAAAAATCTACATGTGTCACAAATAATTTTACATTTGATAATGTATAGTTGTCACATGACAAGTTGATTATCATTCTGTGTAGACAAGGAGAACTGTTATGACGGATTCAATTCCATCAGGTTACAAGCCGCTGACATGTGACACGCTGCCGGGTTATCTCTCGTCCAGACTGACCCCTTCATGCGAACCGGGAGGGTTACCTGAAGAGTGGAAAGTTTCAGAAGTGGGGGACGGAAACCTGAACATGGTGTTTATCGTTGAGGGGACACATAAAACCATCATTGTAAAACAAGCTCTGCCCTGGCTTCGTGCCGGGGGCGAAGGATGGCCTTTATCTCTGAGCCGTGCGGGCTTTGAGTACAACGTCTTATGTCAGGAAGCCAAGTACGCGGGTCACACACTGATTCCGCAGGTCTATTTTTACGACCCGGAAATGGCGCTGTTTGCCATGGAGTATCTGACTCCTCACGTGATTCTGCGTAAGGAACTGATTAACGGTAAAAAATTCCCTAAACTAGCTGAAGATATCGGCAGATTTTTAGCACAGACTCTCTTCAATACGTCTGACATTGGCATGTCAGCAGAACAGAAAAAAGCGCTTACTGCCGAGTTCGCGTTGAATCATGAGCTGTGCAAAATTACGGAAGATCTGATCTTCACAGAGCCCTATTACAACGCTGAACGGAATAACTGGACTTCTCCTGAGCTGGACGATGCCGTCCATAAGGCCTGGGCTGATGTAGAGATGATCCAGGTTGCCATGCGTTATAAGTACAAATTTATGACAGAAGCGCAGGCATTGTTACATGGCGACCTTCATTCAGGCTCAATCATGGTGACCGACACGGATACCAAAGTGATTGATCCGGAGTTCGGTTTCATGGGGCCAATGGCGTTTGATATCGGCAACTATATTGGCAACCTCCTGCTGGCGTACTTCTCACGCCCTGGGTGGGATGCGAATGAGCAACGTCGCGCTGACTATCAGGAATGGCTGCTTCAGCAGATTGTCCAAACCTGGTCCGTTTTCACCCGGGAGTTCCGCCAGCTCTGGGACAACAAAACACAGGGCGACGCGTGGTCGACAGAAATGTATCAACAGAACAGGGCCGCTCTTGAGGACGCACAGGATCAGTTTTTTGCCACGCTGCTTGAAGATTCCCTGGTGAATGCCGGCATGGAAATGAATCGCCGGATCATTGGTTTTGCTGGCGTTGCCGAGCTGAAACAGATTGAAAATACAGAGCTTCGCGCAGGATGTGAACGACGTGCATTGACCATGGCGCGCGATCTTATCGTCAATGCCCGCCAGTTTAAAAATATGGATTCCGTCATCCAGTCTGCGAAGGTTAAGTAAGAGGTCATTATGAATATTAAAGGTAAACACTATCGTACGGTCTGGGTTTCCGGGGATGGAAAAGCGGTAGAAATCATCGATCAGACTAAGTTGCCTTTTAAGTTCGAGGTGGTGGCGCTTACCTCTGCGGAAATGGCCGCTACGGCTATTCAGGATATGTGGGTTCGTGGCGCTCCGCTTATTGGTGTCGTTGCAGCCTATGGCATCGCGCTGGGAATGAATCACGATGCCAGTGACATGGGTCTGCAGCGTTACTATGACCTTCTTATCAAAACCCGACCAACGGCAATTAATCTCAAATGGGCCCTCGACAGGATGATAGACACACTGAAGGATCTCTGTGTATCAGAGCGCAAGGATGTGGCCTGGGCGCTGGCGGCAGAAATTGCCGAGGAAGATGTCGCGTTGTGTGAACAAATTGGATTACATGGTGCAGAAGTCATCCGCGAAATAGCCCAGAAAAAACCGGCCGGGAGTGTGGTCAATATCCTGACACATTGTAACGCAGGCTGGCTGGCGACTGTAGACTGGGGAACCGCGCTTTCTCCCATCTACAAAGCGCATGAAAACGGAATCCCTGTTCACGTCTGGGTGGATGAAACGCGGCCACGTAATCAGGGCGGACTCACGGCATTTGAACTGGGCTCACACGGTATTCCTCACACCCTGATCGCCGACAACGCGGGTGGCCACCTGATGCAACACGGTGACGTTGATCTCTGCATTGTTGGGACCGATCGAACCACGGCCAGAGGGGATGTCTGTAATAAAATTGGTACCTATCTTAAGGCGCTGGCGGCCCATGATAACCATGTTCCCTTCTACGTCGCGTTACCTTCTCCCACTATTGACTGGACTATCGAGGACGGAAAAAGCATTCCGATTGAGCAACGTGACGGAAAAGAGCAGTCCCATGTCTATGGGATAAACCCTCAGGGAGAATTGAGCTGGGTCAATACCGCCCCTGAAGGAACCCGTTGTGGGAACTACGCTTTCGACGTCACGCCTGCCCGATACATTACCGGCTTCATTACTGAGCGGGGAGTCTGTGCTGCCAGTAAGTCAGCGCTGGCGGATATGTTTGCTGACCTGAAGAGTAAAGCACTCCAGGGGGAACAGCATTAAAACAGCGGCCATTGCTATTAAGGATCAGGAATGGAACGGATTAAGTTAGCAGAAAAAATCATTTCCACTTGTCGGGAAATGAATGCGTCAGGTCTTAATCAAGGAACATCAGGTAATGTGAGTGCCAGGTATACCGGTGGCATGTTGATTACGCCGAGTGGGATCGCTTATTCAAAGATGACGCCGGACATGATTGTCTTTGTAGACGATAAGGGAAAACCTGAAGCGGGTAAAATACCATCAAGTGAATGGTTAATTCATCTGGCGTGTTATAAAGCCAGACCAGAATTGAATGCTGTCATACATACGCATGCGGTGAATTCCACGGCGGTGGCAATACATAATCATTCAATTCCGGCCATTCATTATATGGTGGCGGTATCGGGGACGGATCATATTCCCTGTATTCCCTATTATACCTTTGGCAGTCCTGAACTGGCCGACGGTGTATCTAAAGGAATCAGAGAAAGTAAGTCCTTGCTGATGCAGCACCACGGTATGCTGGCCATGGACGTCACGCTGGAAAAGACGTTGTGGCTGGCGGGTGAAACCGAGACGCTGGCTGATTTATACATCAAATGTGGCGGATTACATCACGATGTTCCCGTGCTGTCTGAAGCCGAAATGACCATCGTCCTTGAAAAATTCAAAACGTATGGTTTGAAAGCGTAATTACAGCTTTATTTTAATTAATAACATATGACAGCCATTCGCAGAATGGCTGCTATTCCCTCTGTCCACAACGATTGATTATAACTACCACAAGGAGTTATTTATGTTTATCGTGGAATCGTATGCTGTCGCCATAATAATGTGTTTTATTACCATGATTTGCTGGGGTTCATGGGCGAATACAACTAAACTTGTCAGCAATAAAAAATGGGAGTTCCCTCTATTCTATTGGGATTATTCAATTGGATTATTGCTGTGTTCTTTGTTATTTGCCTTCACGCTGGGTTCTATGGGCGAAGCCGGTCGCAGTTTTATACCTGATATTCAGCAGGCGAGCAGCAGTAGTCTGATGTCGGCAATACTGGCAGGGATTATCTTCAATATTTCCAATATTCTTCTGGTCGCTTCTATTAATCTTGCCGGTATGGCGGTAGCTTTTCCTGTGGGTGTGGGGCTGGCACTGGCTCTGGGTGTGATCACCACCTATATCGGCAATCCGCAGGGCGATCCGCTCATTCTGTTCCTCGGTGTCGTCTGCGTTGTGATCGCCATTATTTTTACCGCGATAGCCTATGGTCGTGTCACGCAGGAGGCGGATAAATCTCGCCGTAATAAAGGTCTCATTACTGCCATTCTGGCGGGTATCATCATGGGATGGTTTTTCCGCTTCCTGGCGGACTCCATGTCTGACAATTTCAGCCAGCCTGCCAGCGGTCTGATGACGCCTTACTCAGCACTTGTTCTGTTTGCCGTGGGGCTGTTTTTGTCGAACTTTGTCCTTAACAGGCTGGTCATGAAAAAACCTATTTCAGGAGAACCGGTCAACGGGAAAATGTATTTTTCCGGGAGTTTACGGGATCATGTTTGCGGCTGGCTGGGCGGTATGATTTGGTGTGTCGGTCTGGCATTCAGTCTGATTGCGTCTGGTCAGGCGGGGTATGCCATTTCCTACGGTCTGGGACAGGGGGCCACAATGATTGCCGTGATCTGGGGAGTCTTCATCTGGAGAGAATTTGCCAGTGCGCCAGCCGGAACCAATAAACTGCTGCTGACCATGTTTATTTCATACATTGTGGGTATTGTTCTTATTATCGCCGCTAATCAATAAAATCCTGCCCCATATCTACATGGGGCAGTTGTTCATTCTTTTAGTGTGGTAATTCACACGCCAGCAAAAACTCTGCCGTTCCTTCATCAACAATCAGGTCCGTGACATATCCTCCCAGCAGGGCACCCAACGTTGCGTCATAGCCTCTTTCCCCACCAGCAAGGAAGATCTTCCGTTCAATCTGCCTTAGCTGAGCCAGACTGATTCCCAGAATACGCTGGTCAACATCAGCCACGACGGGCATCCCTTCCTTGTCATAGAAGCGACCACAAATGACACCTACTGCGCCTAAATCCCGATACGTCTGCATTTCCTTCTTATTCAGCACGCCCACCCGAATCAGGGGATTTTCATCAAGCGCGTTACCCACGACAAAAAAGGCTTTCGTACAGCGAGTCAGAACGTCAAAATTCGATCGAATAATAGGCTCTGCCTGTAACTCCATGGCCAGTCTGGCGCTTGATACCACGGCGGGCACGTGCAGCGAGGCGACACGGCCTGAAAGCTTGTAGGCGATTTGCGATGAGGATTCAATGATCGTCAGGTCTGGCTGAGATGGCATGGAACCGAGCATCTGTATAACGGTGACATTTTTACATGACTTCGGCGTCATGGTTTTGCTCATCTGATGGATTGTTCTTCCCCAGGCAACCCCCAGCACATCACCATTCTCAATCACCTGATTCAGATACATGCCACCGGCACGTGAAAGGCGAGTCCGCATCAGCTTTGTATCATCACGTTTTCCGGCATGTTCGCCATCCGGCACGATGATCACTCTCTGGAGATTGAATTTATCGCGAATTTGCAAAGCAGCGTCGATAGAGCCAAAGACATTCACATCCAGGTTGATATGAACCAGTCCATTTTCCCGGGCTGTTTGCAGGTATTTGACAACCGTGACGCGGGACACCCCCATGATAGCTGCAACTTCAGTCTGGCTTTTACCTTCCTGATAGTACAGCCATGTTGCATGAAGTACGGGATCATCATTGAACAGGCTGCTGTTTGTTTGATCTCTATCCACTTTTGTATACCTGTATTAAACCGGGGAAATGCTCATCTTAACCCTGTTTACCCGGAGAGTTGATGCAGATTGCCAGTGGCATGATTTTATAGAGATATTTTATTCTTTTACATGAAATAAACCAGCATACCATTTGAGCGATCGCCCGCTGTTCCCCCATACTGTAAAGCCGGAGACATGCTCCGGCTTTACAGTATTACTGAGAATACACCCATCAAGCATAATCGAAGGTTCAATATCGCCCCTTTTTGATCGCCAGCGATTCGTCACCGTGCAGACGGTTGCCGTCACTCACTAAATTATGGGGGACAGTGAACAACAGGTTGGCTCACTGGCAAGAACCCGATTATAAAACTAAGCTGGCGAGCAGAATAAAAATCAGCCCACTGATGGATAAGAGTGTGGACATCAGCGTCCAGGATAACAGCGTTTCTTTGGTGGTCAGGCCAAAAAAGTCTTTAATCATCCAGAAACTGGCATCGTTAACGTGAGAACAAATACAGGATCCGGCACCGGTAGCCAGCGTAATCAAGGCCAGGTTGGTATTGGGATGTACTGCCAACAATGGGATGACCAGACCGGCGGTAGAGATCGCCGCGACGGTGGCTGAACCCAGACAAATACGCAGGAATGCGGCCACGCCCCAGGCCATCAGGATCGGGTTAATATCCATACCCGAAACCAGGGTGGAAATATACTGACCAACGCCAGAGTCGATGAGAACTTGCTTGAATGCACCACCACCACCGATAATCAGCAGCAGACCGGCAATACCCGCGATAGCTTTTCCGCAAGAATCCATCAGGTCAGGGATTGTTTTCCCGCGCCCCAGGCCCATGGTATAGATCGCGAATAGCAGTGAAATCAGCATGGCGATCGTTGAATTACCTAAGAACAGTATCACGTTGTAAAATAAGCCTGAATCCGCGGCACTTTTGGCATGAGTCATCTGGATGATGGTGACAACCGCCATCAGGATCACCGGCAGCATTGCCGTGAGAAAACTGATCCCAAAGCCTGGCATTTCGCTTTCGCTGAATCGGCGGGTCGCGCCGAGAGAGGCTATATTCCCCTCTTTTTTAAAGGCGTCCGGAATAATGCGCTGGCAGAATTTATTCAATACCGGGCCGCAAAGAATAAAGGTTGGAATGCCGACAATGATACCGTATATCAGTACCAATCCTACATCAGCGCCATATTCCCTGGCGATAACAGTCGGGCCGGGGTGCGGCGGCAAAAAACCGTGTGCGACCAGCAAACCAGAAAGCATCGGCACACACATAAACATCGGTGATATTTTTGCTTCACGGGCAATAGCGAATAAAATAGGTACCAGAAGAATTAAACCGACTTCGAAAAAAAGTGCGATACCGACAATAAACGCCGAACAGACCACTGCCCAGTCAAGTTTATTTTTCCCGAAATAATTCAGCATGGTCAGCGCTATTCGCTGCGCACCACCCGCATCGGCCAGCAAGCGACCGAGCATAACACCGAAGCCAAATATCAAACCAATATGGCCCAGCGTACCGCCAAGTCCGGATTCGACTGAGGTGACGACTTTACTCAAATCCATACCACTGGCGATGGCGACAGCAATCGAGACAATAATTAACGAAACAAACGTATTAAGCTTAATTTTTATGGTTAAAAGCAGGAGTAAAGCAATCCCTGCCACAACGATAATTAGTGGCATAACGTCCTCTCATAACAGGGTAGCGACCCATCATTATCCGACTGAGCAAATAACGAATGATGCAGAGTCGGATAATTCAGGTGTCTGGATGTTTTTATTTATGCTTTCAGTTTTTATTCATAAAATCGCGCAAAGCCGCGCCAATTTTGTTTACATCATAAATACAACCGGTCCATGTCCCACCACTCACGGCCTGAAGCATTGCCCATAGCCGGGTATCATCTGGCAATTCAGGATCGGGAAGTAAATCCTGATGGCTGGGTCTGGCATTTAATATTGCAGTTGCCTCCTCCTGTGAAGGTAATTGTTCATCGCTACGGGTTCCGAGGAAATTGACTTCGCCGTGAAGCTCGCGACAATCAATTTTAATTTCAATTAAATCCCCGGTGCGTAATTTACCGATGGGGCCTCCGGCCAGCGCTTCTGGCCCCACATGGCCGATGCACGCGCCAGTAGAAACGCCCGAGAAACGTGCATCGGTGATTAACGAAACATGCTTACCGTATGACAGATGCTTCAGGGCACTGGTAACCTGGTAGGTTTCTTCCATCCCTGTACCTGAAGGTCCAACGCCAATAATGACCAGAATATCGCCCGCCTTGATCTTGTCATGTTTGATATCGTAAATCGCACTTTTCTCGGACAGATAAACCTTCGCCACACCTTTATGGTAATAGATACCTTGCTCATCAATCATCGAGGGGTCAATGGCGGTGGATTTGATCACCGAACCTTCTGGCGCAATATTGCCCACCGGGAAGGTGATAGTTGAGGTTAATCCGCGCGCTTTTGCTTGCTGCGGAGACATGATCACTTCGTCAGCGTTGATTTGTTCCTGATCGAGCAGGAGTTGCTTGAACCGCTGACGCCGTTCGGAGTGCTCCCACCAGTCGAGGTTTTCTTTCAGCGTGCTGCCGGTAACCGTCATAACGTCTTCATGCAACAATCCGAGGCTGCGCAGATGCAACATGACTTCCGGCACACCACCTGCCATAAAGGCATTGACCGTTGGATGATAAACCGGGCCATTAGGCAGTACGCTCACCAGTCGGGGCACGCGCTTGTTGATGCGGATCCAGTCATCAACGGTCGGGATATGGCAACCTGCCTGGTGAGCAATTGCCGGGATGTGTAACAGCAGGTTTGTTGAACCACCGAACGCGGCATGGACCGTCATCGCATTCTCTATCGCTTTATCGGTGAGAATTTCCCGGGTGGTGATGCCTTTTTGACTCAGGTTCAGCGCAGCTCGCGCGGAAGCTCTGGCGATCTCCCGCCACACAGGCTCACCGGAAGGGGCCAGGGCTGAATGTGGGATTGCCAGTCCCAATCCTTCGGCCACCACCTGAGATGTCCCGGCAGTGCCCAAAAATTGACAGCCGCCGCCGGAAGAGGCACAGGCTTTACAGCCCGCACGGCGTGCGTCCTGTAGAGATAATTCGCCATTGGCGAAGCGTGCGCCAATGGTTTGCACCTTGCCGTTGTCTTCTCCATCCTTTGCGGGCAGCGTCGCGCCGCCGGGGACCAGCACGGTTGCGATGTTGTGCTGCGCGGCGAGTGCCATCATGGTGGCCGGAAGCCCCTTATCGCAACTCGCCACACCAATAACTGCTTTCGCGTCGGGCAGAGAGCGAATAAGGCGGCGCATTACCATCGATGCGTCATTTCGGTATGGTAGCGAATCAAACATCCCCGTTGTACCCTGAGTACGCCCGTCACAAGGATCGGAGACGTACACGGCATAGGGCAGGGCATGGTTGGCTTTAATAACCTCGGCCGCCGCTTTCATCTGGATGTCCAGTTCGTAATGCCCCTGGTGCAACGCCAGCGCCACGGGTTTACCGTCTGCGCCGCGTAAGCCACCGAGTGTACTGAGCAGTAAAATACCGTCCCGATCCAGCTCGTCCGGAGACCAACCCATTCCGGCATTCATGGTCATACCGAACAGATCCCCGCTCGGGCGGTTGATAAGCATCTCTGCGGTTAATGGGAGTTCGCCGTCCGGGCCATCGGCGTGCGTTCTGACGGTGTAAATATCGTGGCTCTCGTCAGCAAAAATATTGCGAACAGACATGAGTTTCTCCTCAGACTGGTAAAATGCCCTGCGCGGTAAGCAGCACGTGGACTTTATCTTTTGCTTCTTCAGATGCTTCAAGAATCGGTGGTAAGCAATATGTCTCTACAGGCAGCCCGACACACTGCATGCTGTATTTGATCAGTGAGACAAACGGTGTTTCGAGGGCGTAAATAGCGGGCAGTTGTAGTAGTTTTTTATTCAGCGTCGCAGCGGTCGCCAGATCGCCTTCACGCCAGGCGCGGTAGATGCCGACGGAGAGTTCCGGAGCAAAGTTAGCGCTGGCGGTTATCGCACCGTCGCCGCCCAGCAGCATCGTATTCAGCAAATGATCATCGTAACCGCAGAATACCGAAAACGACGGGCGTACCGACTTAACTGTGTTGATCATCGTACGCAAGTGACCAACGCTGTCGATGGTGTCTTTGATGCCAACGATATTCTCGTTTTGCAGAGCCAGACGCGTCACGGTTTCCGGGGTTAAGTCCTGACCCGTCAGATCCGGAAAGTTGTACAGGATCACCGGTAGGGTGACGCTACGGGCGATCTGCTGGTAATAGTCGTCAAGATTTCGTGGTGCGACTTTCCAGTAGTAGGGGTTGATGGCGACGATACCATCAGCGCCGTAGGCTTGCGCATGCTGCGCCAGTTTGACCGCTTCGTCAGTGGAAGGGGAACCGACGCCAATCAATACCGGCACTCGCCCGTCGACAATGGTTACAGCTTCTTCGGCGAGTGCCATGCGCTGGGCTGTATTCATTTGGCTAAATTCACCACCGGTACCCAGATAAAACAGCCCGTCGACCCCTTTATTAATCAGGAAGTCGGCAACTTCGCGCATTGCCTTTTTATCAAGGGTTCCGTCACGATGAAACGTGCTGGATACCGGTGGAATAATGCCGCTGAATTTTTTCATTACCTCAGTTTCCTTTTCGTAAGTGCTCATTTTCGTTTCTGTATCCCAGCCCATATGATATTTGCTCAGCGCATTTCCGGAGCAATTCCAGATAGCTGTCTATCTTATTTCCTGAATAAACTACCGGATCGCCAGAAAGTGAGATTGCATAGTTAACTCTGTTATACATATTGAATACCGGCATACTTAAACATACCGCCCCATAGGTTGATTCTTCGTTGTCTATGGCCCATCCCCGAAGGCGTGTTTTTTGTAATTCTTCCAGAAACAATTTTTTATCGGTAAATGTATTGCGCGTATGTGGAGTTAACGTGAGTGCTTCTAAAAAATAATCCAGTTCTTCTCGTGTCTTCCAGGCTAATAATGCCTTACCCAACGCGGTAATATGCAACTCAAGTTTTTTGCCAATCCAGCTTTTGCTCGTCGGTACAGAGTCCGGACTTTCGATCTTGTCGAGATAGATAGCCGAAATGCTCTCCATCGCCCCAAGATGACAAACCAGTCCACTTTTCAGCGACAACTCCTGCATTGGCCGCTTAGTCACCTCAAATATATTTTGACGGTGTAACGCCTGACAACCCAATTCGTAGTTTTTTATTCCCAGTGAATAGTAGCCGTTTTTGTTTTTAATTAAGAAACCACAATCCACCATTACATTCAATAAATTAAGCAGGCTGCTTTTGGGGTACTGGAATTTATTTAATAACTCCATATAACTTGCCATACCAACCCATGCAATGTGGGTTAATATTTTTTCAGCACGGACTAATGAATTACACCCTTTGCGAACCATAATGGCTCCTCCTTGCTCATGGAATAAATGGTATCGGCATTACATAGTGGAAAATATGCTTTGTTCAGCATGCTGAACCGTAATGATGTGATTAAATGTGATCTTGTACACACTTTGAATAATGAATCCAGAACAGCCACATTTAGTGAATGAGAATAAAAAGTAGATGGCGTGTTGTTGCAACATCGTAGTGTGTGGATTGCGCCTAGAGCTTCTTTATTCGTTCGAGCGCATCGCCAATATTTTCTATTGGGTGCCATTGATTATTTTTGCTTGAAATCCCTCTCGAATGAACTTACTTATCACTTTATTGAATGAGGTAAAAACAACTGACATCCGGCTCGCTGATAACGCTGTGCAATAGTCTCAGGTAACCCGCTGTCACTGATGATCGTTTTAATACATGATAGTGTTGCTACAGCATGCGGCTCAACGGCATCAAATTTTGAGTGATCGGCCATGAGAATAACTTCACGCGAGCGTTGAATAATCCGTGTTTTCACCCCGACCTCAAACATGGTGGCATTGGTGATCCCCGTCTCCAGCGACAGCGCATCGCAGGAGATAAACGCACGTTCTACGGAAAAGGCATTGATCATCTCCAGCGCCAGACTCTCTCCTACCGAAAAATAACCTGGGCGAATCAGTCCTCCGATAATGTAACTTTCCACATGGGGAAAACAGCCCAGTTCATTGGCGATTTTAATGTCGTTGCAGATGACCTTTACCCGCGCATCGGCCAGGCATTTCGCCAGTTCGAGGCAGGTTGAGCCGGAGTCGAGAAAAAAGCAGTCGCCATCTTTGATCATTGTTCGGGCAAGGGCAGCTATTTCTCTTTTCGCCACAGATTGCAATGTACGTTTCACGTCGAAGACGTACTCTTTGTCGTCTGTACTGTCGTCGAAGTCCAGGCAACCGTGACCGCGGATCATGCCTGGATACTGGTTGACAATATACTGGAAATCACGACGGACAGTCGCTTCCGCATAGCCAAAAAGCTCCATGGCCTGCTGTGTGGAGAGGTGACGATGTTGCCACAGGTAGTGCAGCATCTGTTTGATACGGTCAGGTCTCTGTTGGCTCATCAGAAACAATCTCCTCTTACAGGGTGGCGAATTGAGCTAAGGTCGCGCGATAGTCAGATGAAGAGAACAGGGCGCGCCCAATCACCATATGTTGCGCCCCAGCTGCTGCCAGTTGCTGTGCAGCTGCCAGCGTAATTCCACCGTCGGCCCAGCACTCGGTCTGAGGAAAAGCCGTGCGTACTTTTTGGATTTTCTCGCACATGGAGGGAATAAACCGCTGTCCCTGCCCATCGGGCTCACTGGTCATCACCATCACTCCGTCCAGCTCAGACGCCAGATATCGCCAGGCGTCGATCGGGGTTGCCGGATTAAATACCAGTCCGGCTCGTGCGCCGGTATGGCGGATCTCAGTTAACGTTTCCGAAGGATAGTCCAGCGTTTCTGCATGAACGAAGATCCACGCGGGTCTGATTTCAGCCAGCGCGTTAAACCAGCGCTGTGGCCGGGCAAGCATGAAATGAAAGGACAAGGGATGAGGCGTCTGTCTGGCGACGGCCTGCACCGTTTTCATCCCAAACGTAATGTTGTTAATGAAGCTGCTGTCCTCAATATCCAGATGCAGGCTCCCAAAATCCAGATTGTCCAATGCCGTCAGCTCACGACCATAGTGCAGAGGATTTGCGCTGGCGAGAGAAGGGTGCAGGATCATAAGCGCCTCCGTTAACCTGATACCAGCGCAAACAGTGCATCGTCTGTGCTGGCATTTCCCACTGCCGTTAAGCGTTGTGGCGAATCAATAAACTGGCTGATGCGCTGAATGGTCAAAATATGTGCGTTGGCATCCGTGGCGCTGACGCAGAGAAGCAGCCAGACGGGGTCGCACTCCTCGTTACCAAAGGCGACCGGGGTGCGTAGCGTGGTGATACTGACCTGATTATAGTTTGCGCCTTGCTCTGGTCGGGCGTGAGGCAAGGCGATTCCTGGGGCTATCAGATAATAAGGCCCCCAGTTAAGGGTATTTTCGATGATCCCATTAACGTAGCATGGCTGCGCGGCACCATAGGCTACCAGCGGGCGGGTGGCGATTTCCACGGCCTGACGCCAGTCGGTGGCTTTACGTTGTGCCTGTACCCATTTAATATCGTTAATCATCCGTCGTTGACTCCATGCCGATTCGGGTTAATCTGGTAGCGATCCCCGTCGATACTTTTGACGAAGGCGGCAGGGATCGCAGAAGGGTTATTGCTCTTTGCCGGGGATAAGCGCTCTGCTTATCCCCATCTTATCGGCGTATATGATGCACTTTCTCCATAAACTGACTGACTCGCGCCTGGTCAACGAAATTGGCAAAAACGCCGTCCTTTTTAAAGGTGGTTGCGGTCACACAGCCATCGGCGATACTGAGTTGTTCCTCCACGTTTTCCAGGCAGACGCCCGTGTTGGCCAACACGACGGTGTCAGGCACCGTTTCTTTGACCCGTTTTAACAGCGCGCTGTCGGTACGCGTCCCGGCGGTCAGGCCAGAAACACAGAGCGCATCAGGATGGTTGTTAAATACTGTCGATTTAGCAATAGAACAGATATCGCGATTGCCCAGATACACGGCGGCCTCTGGGACGATATTGAACAAGGTTTTCACTTCGCCTGCACCAATCCGGTGTTGATGACGGATGGTCTCACCGACGTTAGTGTCCCAGACGCCAAAGTCGCTGGCATAGGCACCGGTAAATATCTCGCGGATAAACTTAGCGCCGGTAGCCATCGCCAGGTCGAATGAGGCGACCGGATCCCACAGAACATTCACGCCAAACGGGATGCGGATATCGCTCATTAATTGCCCGATGATTCGTGCCATTGCCGCAGTGGTTTCCGGACGCACCTTCGTGAGATAGGGAAGACTAAATTCGTTGGAGAACATGACTGCATCCACCCCACCATTTTGGAGCGCCATCAGATCGTCCCAGGCTTTGTCGATAACCCAGTTCATCCCCAACTGCGCATCAAAACTCGGGTCGCCGGGCAATGCACGTAGATGGCACATGGCGATGACCGCTTTTTCCGTCCCAATAACCTCTTTCAGCCAACTCATTGAAAGTACTCCTTATTCCGATAATTCACGTTTACGTAAGAACAGCACGACGCTGGCGACAATACCGACCGCCACGACAACGCCAATAATCCCAAGCGACATCAATTCAGAAATCGACCAACCGAACATATTGCCCACGGACAACGCTGAGATTTGCGCACTTTCACCGGCAAAACTGAAACCGCCTTTGAGCGCCATTTCAGTGAAGTAAGGCGCGAACTGGGTGGCGATCAGCAGGACGGTAATCATCACGATGACCCCGCTTATCAACGTCCTGACCAGGTCTCCGCGGTGGATAACCGTAGCCATACAGATAAAGAACGGTGCTACCGGCAGGTCTGCGAGGGGTAACACTTTGTTGCCCGGTAAAATGCTGGCCAGAATTAACATAATGGGTATCAGTAGCAGACCGACAGCAATGGTGGTTGGATGCCCCAGCGTCACAGCAGTATCCAGACCGATATACACTTCACGTCCTTTGAAATATTTCTGGAAGAACTTTCTTGCACCGTCGGAGATGGGCAGCAGGCCCTCAACAATCAGGCGGATCATGCGCGGGAACAACACCATGATTGCCGCAACGGTAATCATCAGACTGGCGCAACCTTTAAAGCCTTCACCAGCCGCCAGGCCAAAAATCAGACCGAGCACTACGCCGATAATCACCGGATCGCCGACCATGCCGTAGCGTTTCTGGATCTCCTGAGCATCGATATTGCGTCCCTTCATGAAAGGGATTTTTTCATAGATAGCATCAAGTAGAACGAAAAGCGGTACTGAACTGGAACCGTAGCCTTGCGGTATCGAAATACCTTCCAGCCCGACGATGTTCTGTACCCGTTTTGCCGTCCAGTCGGCCATTTTTAACGATAGCGCCGCATGGCAGATTGCCCCCAGCACACCATAAATCAGGCTACCGGTCATAAGCTGGACCACCGTACCCGTAATGGCGTAGTGCCAGTAATTGTAAATATCGACGTTCATCGTTTTGGTCAGACGGGTGACCAGCATGGCGACATTGAGAAGAAAAATAACTGGGATAATCATGGCGCCAATGGCTGTCGCATAACCAACGCCGGAGGCAGGGCCTGCGCCAACGTCAAAGACATGCAGGGCTAGGCCGAAACGCTCAATCATCACTTTGATAGGGGGACTGAGGCTGTCGATCGCCATGACGATCACCAGTCCCATACCGACAAAACCAATCCCAACCGTTACCCCTGCCTTAATCGCCTGCAGCCAGGGGATGCGGAAGATAAGGCCAATCACGATCATGATGATAGGGACGAAAACGGTACCGCCGAGAGACAGGATGTAATCAAACATAATGCCTCCTTTTATTGAGTTAACAGAGCCTTGATTTGTTGTTTTAACGCGTCGTCGTTGATCCCTGTGAGCAGGGCGGCGCCATTAAGCGTAGGGATGCCGTAATCACTGTTGGTTCGCATGGAGGTTACAATAAGGTCCATACCGTTACAGTTAAGAGGGATCTCATTCAGACAGCATTGGGCGGTAGTGGCTGAAATGCCCTGTTCAGTCAGGAACTCTTGCAGCTTGTGTGCAATCATGGTTGAAGTCGACATGCCGGTACCGCATGCCACAAGGATCTTTTTCATAATGGATGTGCCTCTTGTGTAGTGCCTGAATCAGGCTCAACGGGGAAATGTGCTGCTGACATACCTGCCAGAGCGGTCAATAGGCGGATGCAATCAGTCAAATCACGCAGGCTGGCAACCTCCGCCGGAGAATGGGTATAGCGACAAGGAATAGAGAGACTGGCGCAGGGAATACCATCCTGCTCAACCTGGATATAACCGGTTTCTGTTATCACGCCGGGAGCCACTTCTCGCTGCACCGGAATGTTGTGTTCAAGAGCCGTCTGTTCCAACATCCGTATCAGGCGAGGAGGCGTGATTAATCCGGCCAGCGTTCCCCGACCATGGTAGTTCAGGCAGGTGATCCCAACGCCCTGATTAATCCTGACCTCGGAATAATCGTGTAAATCAGGGGTGTCACACGATGGAGTGATATCAATACCAATCGCCAGGTCAGGTTTTACACGGCGTAATACGGGAACAATGCCGCGGATATTAAATTCTTCCTGTACCGAAGCCACCAGATAAACGGCGATATCAAGCTCCATAGTACTGATAGCATCCGCTACACCGAGCAGGGCAGTACAGCCTAGACGATCGTCTAGTGCTTTACTGCACACCAGATCGTTTGCCAGGAGTTGCGGCGGGTTATACAGAGTGACAGGCGTACCGACTTGAATGCCCATCCGTATAGCGTCGTCTTTGTCTTTGGCACCAATATCAATCCACAGTTTGTCGACAGAAGGTGACTGCGTGCGCTCGTCGCCTTTGGCAAAGTGGTAGGACTTAATGCCGATACACCCCATGACTGGCCCTTTGTCCCCGGTGAGGGTGACGATGGAACCAGCCATAGTGACCTGCGCAGGACCGCCTACGCGTTCAAAGCGTAAAAATCCAGACGGCTCTATTTTGCGCACCATAAAACCGACTTCATCCATATGCGCAAAAATCATCAGTCGCAGCGCATCGGGTTTATCACTACCGTAGCGCGCGACGACATTCCCAAGCCTGTCTCGCCAGACCTCTTTTGCCTGACGCCTGAATTCGCACAGCATGACGTCAGCGACAGCGTTTTCGTGTCCTGAAATCGCATTGTGCTGCAAAAGCGAGAACAGGGTTTCCTGCACAGAAAATGACATAGCTATCTCCGTAGACCGTAAAACAATCACTCGTTGAGCGTTTTATAGGCGCAGACTGGTCGAATAATTGTGAGAACGTTCACGTGAAAACGCGCAAAGCTGAACAAATAAAAAATTATGTGAGCCGAGTGGAATAAAAGCGCTCAACGTTTGTGAAAGTTACGGGCTGGAGAGACCAGTGATTATGGTTGAAATAATGAGGATGAATAAAACGCGGTAACTGTTATAGCACCACTTTGTTGCAGGACGCTCCCTCTTCATTACGTCCTGCACGTGGATACCCCAGCATCTCCATCAGCGGATCTTAGAATGTAATGGCGCGTGGCAGGTCGTTGGTTCCCAGCATAATGTAAGAAAACATCGGATCTCCTGAATAGATTCAGAGGGAGTATAGATAATCAGCTCAAATCACTCTCCGCTTTATGAGCCCAGGCTGGCATTGCCGTCAGATAACGTTTTGCACGCTTATGTGCTTCCTCCGGGCCGACTTTTTGCCAGGAATCAAGGAAGCTGGCTAAACCTGATACCGCTTCTTCCCAGGGTTTGAGATTGCCGTTGCTGTCGCTGCATTACGCACAATATTGATCACTGGCACTGTGTGCATCTGGTGCCGACATCGGCATTCCGCAAGCCTGACAGAACTGTTCATGTTGTGACATATGATGCTCCTTATGGTGACATCTTGATTAATAAACATACTGAATATGTATTGTGCAGGTGATACATCAGATCAAAGCAAAGGTAAAGCCTCGATATTTCCAGCCAGAAATACCGGGAACCTGTTGTTACCGGGCGATGAGTGCGAACACGCCCCAGCCAAAGCATTCCCGCGCGTAGGTCACGTAGCGTTTCGGCGCGATGTTTAGTTCGGCCCTGACTTCGGCGGCGAAGTCATCGTCAGGATTCGCTTCCAGCCAGCGGCGCATGGTCAGCCATTTTGCGGCTTCATACCGGTCCCAGCCTTCCTGGTCTGCCAGTACCATTTCCACCACGTCATAGCCGAGATCGTCGAACGCTCCGACAAGTCCTGGCAGCGTCAGGAAATCGCTTGTCGAGCTGACGCCGCAGGCCTGGGCTATTTCTTCTGTTGCTGGTAGCTGACGCCAGTAGGGTTCGCCGATAAGCATGATCCCGCCCGGTTTCAGGCTTTGCGCTAGCAGCTCCTCCGCCCCGGCAAACCCACCGGCAATCCATGTCGCGCCGACGCAGGCCGCCACGTCACATTTTTCATTTGCGACGTAACCGGCCGCATCGTTATGAATAAAATGTACGCGTTCGCTGACGCCGAGTTCTTCCGCGCGACGCTTTGCCTGCGCGGTGAAGAGCGAACTCATGTCGATGCCAGTCCCCGTAATGCCATGATCCCTGGCCCAGGTGCAGAGCATCTCGCCCGAGCCGCTGCCGAGGTCAAGAATGCGGGTGCCCGGCTTCATGCGCAGCACGCGACCCAGCGTGGCGTACTTCTCTTCGGTGAACGGGTTATGGATGCGGTGTTCACTTTCGCTGATGGTAAAAATACGTGGGATATCCATTATTTAATTCCTGTTATTGGGTTAAGCCTTAAAAAGGACACAACAAGATTGTTATTCACGTCAGTGCTCCGGTTTCATCAGGGTCTGCGCACCGGATGTGGCCGGTCAGGGTCATGGGCTGAGCGGTGAGTGATTGCATCATCCAGCAGGCTTTGTGCTCCTCCGGGATGGGATAAGGTGCCGGATAGCCTTTGTCTCCGGCACAGGGTTCGAACCCATGTCGGGGGTAATAGGTGGCGTGGCCGAGAACAAAAACCGTCTGGCAGCCCATCAACCTCAGGTGTTCGATGCCAGTGCGTATCAACCGTCCTCCCACGCCCATCCCTTGGTATTCCGGTATGAAAGCCAGGGGAGCGAGGATGTGCATCAACGGTGAATCCATTTCTCCTTTGAAGGTTGCCCGGGTAAATAAAATATGCCCGACGGCTTTGCCTTCATACCGGGCTAGCAGCGATAACGCGGGGCGCGCGCTTTCATCCTCAAGTAAAGAGGCCACTAAATCGGCTTCTTTGCCGAAGCCAAATGCGCGGGTTTCGACTTCCCGGATATCACTGGCATCACTTTTATCTGTGATATGAAAAGTGAAGTGGTGTACTGTCATAGAAACTCTCCTTAGCGATTATCGAGCTGAGCGCGAACTTTATTCAGCTCGGTGGTGTTGATTCGATAGGGCTGGCCATTGACGGACTTGATAAGTTTTTTGGTTTTGAGTTTTTTGAAGACGGCGAGCGTGCAGTCGGTCAGCAACAGCCCTTCGCGGCTGTAGCATTCAACGGAAGTGACGCGGCCTGAAGAATCGCGGACGTGCGCAATACGTCTACCTTTAGCGAGAACGTGTAAGGTATGTTGTTCCTGACGGGATAAATTCATACTGAAGAACCTATTTAATCATCATGTGCAAAACGTGCAAACACACCGCGGTGTCCGCATTCGATTTCGGCGCATTGATAATCAGTCCGGCCTGAAAAGGTCGGGGAACTGATTATCGGATGATTACATTCTCCAGCATCAAAGCCTCGGGTTGAGTTGAAAGGTATTTACGGAGCGAATATTAACACGTAGTTATAGGAGGGATATGTTTCAGTAGAAAAAGTGTGATGTACTTTGGAAATTGAATGCCAACCCATTTACTGGAAAAGGCAGATGACACTGACGAATGCATGTTGAAGTACGCCTGAAATGGCCTCATCGGCTTTTCCCTTCGGGAGATTATTCTCCTTTTGTTAAATCCAGAACATAAATATGCTCACCCATATTCGATGCTTGAAAAATTGAAGCCAATCCTGATAAGTAATTTTTTTGAAAGGGTATTTTCCGGATTCACACCGGCTTTGATGAGTGAAAAACCGTTCTCTTTTATTCAGTCAATCGTGGCGGTAATTGCTTCAATTGCATATCCCTGGCGAGCATAAGCGGGACTGATGGTATAGCCGAGCCAAAACACATCGCATTGCTGACGTAAATAGATATCACCAATCAAAACCTGCGTCATTTGTTGACAATGGCCAATTGAATATCGCGAGCAAGTGTAAGAACTCCCAGCAAGACCCTGTAAATAATTCTGTGTAACTGCCCACGATTAAAGGTGGCCGCTCAGGCGGTCACCGTATTCGATAATAAATGGGTCTGGAAAAAGTGCAGCATCTGGCAGCGTAATGCAGGTAGCCCAGTTCAACTCTCACTACCAGTATGATCCCAAGTTCGAGCGCGGAATGTATCTGTATGAGCATCGTCGCTGTTTCAATAACATCATCGACTACTGTAACTCACTTTGCTATCACGGTAAGTTGCAGCCTAAAAGAGGGATGGAAAAAGGACGATTTTCCCCGCAATGGGATATTTACATATTGATGGTAGAGGCATGAAGCCAAATGGAGGGAGCCGTCATAACCCTCTTGAAGCTGAAACAATAGCAGCATGGCTGGTGGCACATAAGGATGATATAGAGCGCCATTACGGGGAACCACTGTACAAAGTTGTTGGTGTTGTGACGCCATTTTCGGCGCAGGTTAATGCTATCAAAATGTCATTGCGTAAGCTGGAAATTAATGGCAAAGACGAGCAGGGTTTACTGACAGTGGGGACTGTGCACTCCTTGCAGGGGGCGGAAAGGGCGATTGTTCTCTTTTCTCCTGTCTACTCAAAACATGAAGATGGCAGGTTTCTTGATAGCAACAGCACTATCCTCAATGTTGCTGTCTCACGCGCTAAAGATAGTTTTCTGGTATTTGGCGATATGGACCTTATCGAGATGCAGCCCGCATTTTCGCCGCGAGGGTTATTGGCAAAATATCTCTTTTCTTCAGATAATAATGCGTTGCAATTTGAGTTTCAGAAACGACAGGATTTAATTTCCGCACATACACAAATTTCAACGCTGCATGGTGTGGAGCAGCATGATGAATTTTTGAACAAGACTCTTGCCGGAGCTCAAAAGAAAATAACGATTATTTCCCCTTGGTTATCCTGGCAAAAAGTGGAGCAAACGGGATTTCTGGCATCAATGGCTTTGGCCCGTTCCCGGGGCATTGATATTACCGTGGTGACGGATAAAAACTGCAATATAGCGCATGTCGATGATGATAAGCGTCAGGAGAAACAACATCTGCTGAATGATGCTGTTGAAAAGCTCAATAAGATGGGTATCGCTACGAAATTGGTTAATCGTGTTCACAGCAAAATTGTGATTGAGGATGAAGAACTGCTGTGTGTCGGATCTTTTAACTGGTTCAGTGCTACACGGGAAGATAAGTATCAACGATACGATACGTCTTTGGTGTACCGTGGTGAAGGCGTAAAAAATGAAATAAAGGCAATATATGGTAGTCTGGATCAACGTCAGCTTTAAATGTGATGAGCCGTTCATGATACAGGAGTAGTAAAGGGCATATTTTACCAATGTTAAGGCGACTTTCCGTTTTATTGTGAGTCGCCTTTCCTGATTATAAATCTTATTGTTTACCTAATCATTTTCCTTTGCATAATGCGCCTGGGATTAATGGCGGGTGCTTTTAGGAATGAAAGAAAATGCAAGCAATAATATAATAATGGCCTAATTTCTTTGAACATCATTAAGCATATCATCATCGTCTATTTGCCAGAATCCGTCGACTTATAATCGCCAGAACGGCATATCAGGACGGTGCTGCGAACGCTGTGGCCCAAAACGTTCCAGTAAACTGTGTAGATGTTCGTAGATTTCCGAGCCATAATCGAAAAGGCGCGGATGTCTATTAAGGCATCCGGCTAATCTGTAAGCAATAACAACGGTTTATGCGGTGCGCGTTTTTCACCCTTGTGCCAGATTATTATATTGGCAATTGCCTGCTGTTCGAGCCCGCAAGTGAAGAGATATTACCTTGATCTCATTTGTTTTTTGTTGTCTACTCTGAGAACGAACAAGGACATCCCCCATGAATAAACTCCCCGCTCACCTTTCGCGCCAAAACTGCAAAATTGCTTCTACAAATCTGTCAGAAATAATCCCCCGACGGGCTGCAGTGCTGAAATGACTGCTTCGCAGTGCCGTCGTCCAGTTCTCCGGTGACCGGTACGCTGAACCGTAATATCCCGTGCTTAAATCGTCCGGGTCTTCATCAGGCGCGTTCGTCAGTCCTCTTTCACCTTGTTGCTGGAAGTCGACGAAAATAATATTGGCTAAAACATTATTTTGATAATTGCCATAAATAGCTTCATACGAATGCGGGAAATTTTCTTTCCAGTACCAGGTGGTATCGCCGCAAAACCACGGCGCGTCAGTAATATTATTAAGCTGAGAATGGTATTGTTTTAGATCCCTACGAAAGGCTTCAACCATATGATTAAAGTGTTGAGGGTGTGACGCGTAGTCACTGGTCATTAAGTCAAATTCGCCTTGCATCCAGCATGCGCCGAGGAATTTGTTCTGCGGATTTTTTGCCAGTGCGGCTCGCGTTCTGCTGACTAAATCCTGGTACAGCGGAGTATCCGTTCCCCAACGACAAGCATCATGGCTGGCTCCGTGCCGTTCTGAATATGTCCCTTCGCTGCCCGCGGTAAAAGCCGATCCGCCACGGCAACACGGAACGATAAGAATCCCTGCATTATCAGGAATGAAGGGCAGTAATTTCCGTGCAATATGCAGTGCCTGGCCAACGGTGCCGTACTGTGTTTGATGATTCGTTGCCAGAGGATGGTGATAACCCTGCATATCCTGAACATCGTGTGGGCAGTGAGTCAGTGGAATAATGTCGTTAAAGTGACATGGCGGGCCTCCGGGATGCGTATGCGCAAATCTCGCTAATTGTTTAATTCTGGGATGAGGCGCATCTTCCCTGTCCGGTAATGGCAGTCCTTCGCCATACGCCATGGCATTAGACTGACCAGCAACGGTAAGAACATAGTAATAATCGGGCGATATTATTGCGTTCATATAAATTTCGCGTAATTGAAATGACAAATTGATAGCAGGGCCCCTTTACCGGGGCCCTGAAGCGTTAGTTTTGTACTGTGACTTTATTATCCTTCACAGTGATCAAAACTGAATCCGTCACCGCTTTGCCGCCTGCAGTTTCACCGCCAATAATCAATAGACTATTATTCCAGGGCAATGATACTCCGTAGGCCCGACCTTGCGATAATTCACCCGATTTATCCCATTTCCCGTTATGCCAAAGATGAATATCAGTGCTATATGATTTTTTCAGGCCTTCATGCGCATAGTTCTTACCGTTCTGGTAATTTTCTCGTGAACCTTTGAATCCGGCCCCTCCGGCAAATATAAGAGAATCATTGCTTATCCCCGCAAAACCGCCAGCTACGCCATCTGGTGATGAGACGGGAGCAAGCTTATTCCATTTTAAATTATTACCGGTGAAATCAAGTTCAAATACGGCATCCGTTCGCAATCCTGGTTTGGCTTCGCCATTAATAAGCCAGGTTTTATCACCTTTATTCACAACCGCCGCACCAGCCGTTCCGTACCAGGGCGATTCGCCAGCGTAACTCCATTGCTGTGTTGAGGGATCAAAAGACAACAGAAACTTATTGAAGAAATAATCTTCTGCTTTTTTGTCAAAATAGTGAGCATTGATTTTATCTATAGCGGTTGAATCTTTTCCAGCCTCGTTGAGATCTTCAAAATAGCCATTGAAGATATTCTGGTTAACACCACCAGTAACATAAGCCTTGCCGTTGTGTACAAAAGTCACATGGCCCGCCATGCCCATCGGCGCGTGCGACATCAATTTAACCCAACTATTGGTTTTGGGGTTGTATTTGTGTACGTCATTAAATACCTGAGTCAAGCCCTCGCTGTTTTTGCCAATGCCGCCAAACACATACAGATTGCCATCAATAAATGCAGAGGTTGCTTGATCTCTTGGTCCGCCAGGGAATGCAGCTAACGCTGTCCATTTTTTATCTTTGGCCTGTGTATCCAGCTTGTACCATGCCGTACCTGCGCTACCTAAACCAATGTAGACAGTGTCGTTATCAATTGCTCCGGTACCACTTTTAAATGGCACAGGAGTTTCCGGTAATACAGACGCGTTTGCGGCAAATGAAGCCATCATGATAGCAAGCGCCGTTATTGTTTTATTCATTGTGACTGTCTCCTGTCTACTACAGTTTAAATGACACACCAATGCGATAACTGTTTTCCGATAAATTATCTCTGCCGTTGTAAACACCCTGACGGTCAAGGTAGTCATATTCTATGTATGGCGTAATATCGGGCGTCATATGGTATTGTAGAACAAATGCATTTTCCGTCGCCCATTTCTTATGGTTTGCATAGCGATAATCGTTCTGTTTGCTGTATAGCGTCGTTTGCCATGCGAAGGTGAAATCACTATTAATATGGTAAGTGACATATCCATCCCAACGATGAACGTTATCACGAGACATATCACCGGATAAGTCTTGTTGTCGGTAAGCTTTCCAGTCGTAACGATAGCGAATGCCAAAATTAAGATCTTTTGTCGCGTCCCAGGACAGTTTTACGTAGGGTCCGTAGCGTGTGCCGTTGCTGCTAAAATGCGTTAACATTCCCGGGCGCACCGTCCATTGATCATCAAGTTTAATCGCGTAATTAACTTCAACCTGAACATCATTGAGTGCGGCATTTTCCTTTTTATTATCATGAATGGTATTCCAGGTATTACTTTCCATGCTTGCCCACCATCCATTTTGCCATCCCTCACTGACTTTGAGTCGAGTCTCATAGGCGTGGCTTCCACTACGATATCCACCACGTACGTCCAGTGTCGCAGCCTGAGAAATTAATGGGGACGAAAAGCACAGTAATAATACGCCAGAAAGTATTTTAGCCTTTTTCATAAATTTCACTCATTTGTAGGATACAGAAAGCAATACAAAGCCCGCATAAACAATTAGCATTTATGTTGTGTAATATTTTTTTGCCAGGCTTATAGTGTCTTTGGCAACCGGTAGCTGTATTTTATATTTTTTTGTATAAGGTCTCCTGTGAAAAATCTCTTTTCACATTATTTAAATAAACAGAGAACCAGATTAAATACCTGAGTATAAAATCTCTTCTGATGTTTAATTGATTTGAATGTTCGTAAGCTATATCACTTACTCAATCCATTTTACCCAGAGTCATAAAATAGAATGTCTGTTGATCTCATTTTCATATTCCTTTCAGACTGAAGTGCGTTTTCATCACCCGATGAGAAAGAACTGAAGTGATGTTTGCCATAGATTGCGAGATGCCCTGTCTCATTGACTATCTTGGTGCACCTTTATACCTGTTATACCAGATCAAAAATCACGCAATCCATACAACAAAACCAGATTTGCAATTCGTGTCACAAAATATGTCGATCTTTTTCTAAGAGGAAGATGCCATGTGAAGCCAGACGAACACTTGCGGTGGTCTTCAAAAACTAAAGATCTTAGTTTAACTATTTGTTTTATAAATAATTTGTTTAGAGTCTAAACAAGGGGAGCTTTGCAAGCTAACTCAGTGAGCTTGGTGAAAATCAGTGTTTACCCGCCATCAGGCTGAGCATAATTCTCATCATGAAATATGTTTCCTGGTTTGTGGCTTGTAACTGGTCACTTCTGAAGTCGATCTGGAGAGGCTTGTTGATGTTGGTGTTTTCAGGATGATGTTTCACTTAGTTTGTTTGCCGTATCGCCCGGCGAATGGCTGTGATTGAGGAAGGTTTAAGTCGTAGTGACCAAAGCTATATTTACCAACGAATGTAGATGAAAAAATCATCTCCTGCGTTCCCCCATATCTCCAGGATAAAAAGGAATGTAACAATCTCATGGCGTAAGCTGACGAATCAGCAGGAATAATCGCTAGGGACCTAAGAATTAGCATGATAATAGCCACTAAGAAATTACTGCGCTCCATGAAATAGCCATTTTGTGGCAAATGGAGTTGACTAATAATGTCATATGTGAGACGGCTAGTTGAACGAATATTAAATTTTGCTGAATTTTTTATGTTGATTTTACTTGTTACAGAACATATCACATGATATATAGATAAGATTAGTTGCATTAATGATGAGGGTTATTATTAGATTCGTATCCGATTGATAAATATATAAAGGTACATAGCATGCAAGAGCATGGCGTTTGTATGGCAACGTTATTATAATTAACAGTTGCTACTCCATTTAAGTTCACTCAGAAGAACTGGTCCACTTACGTTAGTTATTAAGCAAACGTTCGCTTTTATAAACATAATCAGGATAAAAATGTTGGATTATTGCTAACCCAGCACAGCTAGTGCGCGTCTGTAATTATAAGGGAAAAACGATGAAGAATAAGGCTGATAACAAAAAAAGGAACTTCCTGACCCATAGTGAAATCGAATCACTCCTTAAAGCAGCAAATACCGGGCCTCATGCAGCACGTAATTATTGTCTGACTTTGCTTTGTTTTATTCATGGTTTCCGGGCGAGTGAAATTTGTCGATTGAGGATTTCGGATATTGATCTTAAGGCAAAGTGTATATATATCCATCGATTAAAAAAAGGCTTTTCAACAACGCACCCGCTATTGAATAAAGAAGTTCAGGCTTTAAAAAACTGGTTGAGTATCCGTACTTCGTACCCGCATGCTGAGAGCGAGTGGGTATTTTTATCACGTAAGGGGAATCCGCTTTCTCGGCAACAGTTTTACCATATTATCTCGACTTCCGGTGGTAATGCCGGGTTGTCACTGGAGATTCATCCGCACATGTTACGCCATTCGTGTGGTTTTGCTTTGGCGAATATGGGAATAGATACGCGACTTATCCAGGATTATCTTGGGCATCGCAATATTCGTCATACTGTCTGGTATACCGCCAGCAATGCAGGGCGTTTTTACGGCATCTGGGATAGAGCCAGAGGACGACAGCGTCACGCTGTTTTATAGAGATAGTTGAGATACCAGGGATGGTGTTAAAAACTACATTATTCTTACGATATATCAAAAATGATTAACCATTTATTAATTGATGTTATTGTAAGTGTGATTCTTAATTATCATAATAAACATTAAGTTAACCATATCCATACAAAATACAATGGTTTATGTTCTTCAAAATAAATAAACAAAATCATTCATAAATTTACACATCACTTAAAATCTCCTGTTTCCGCACTTTTTTCTTTATTTTTTAAGCAACTGGAAGTTAATCCACTGCAATCTATTGTTATATTGAATCAAATCAATGAAAATAGATGTTGTCACATCAGTGATATTTTATTTTTGTATGATATTTAATGTAATTGACTGATAGCCACATCACTCCGTGTGTGGTTATCTTTTTATCTATTGGGCTAATTTTGACCGATTGAGGTTTCCTATAGGTATTCATTCAAATATATCTCAGTTAGGAGTACTACTATTGTGAGTAAACGTCGTTATCTTACCGGTAAAGAAGTTCAGGCCATGATGCAGGCGGTTTGTTACGGGGCAACGGGAGCCAGAGATTATTGTCTTATTCTGTTGGCATATCGGCATGGGATGCGTATTAGTGAACTGCTTGATCTGCATTATCAGGACCTTGACCTTAATGAAGGTAGAATAAATATTCGCCGACTGAAGAACGGATTTTCTACCGTTCACCCGTTACGTTTTGATGAGCGTGAAGCCGTGGAACGCTGGACCCAGGAACGTGCTAACTGGAAAGGCGCTGACCGGACTGACGCTATATTTATTTCTCGCCGCGGGAGTCGGCTTTCTCGCCAGCAGGCCTATCGCATTATTCGCGATGCCGGTATTGAAGCTGGAACCGTAACGCAGACTCATCCTCATATGTTAAGGCATGCTTGCGGTTATGAATTGGCGGAGCGTGGTGCAGATACTCGTTTAATTCAGGATTATCTCGGGCATCGAAATATTCGCCATACTGTGCGTTATACCGCCAGTAATGCTGCTCGTTTTGCCGGATTATGGGAAAGAAATAATCTCATAAACGAAAAATTAAAAAGAGAAGAGGTTTGATTTAACTTATTGATAATAAAGTTAAAAAAAACAAATAAATACAAGACAATTGGGGCCAAACTGTCCATATCATAAATAAGTTACGTATTTTTTCTCAAGCATAAAAATATTAAAAAACGACAAAAAGCATCTAACTGTTTGATATGTAAATTATTTCTATTGTAAATTAATTTCACATCACCTCCGCTATATGTAAAGCTAACGTTTCTGTGGCTCGACGCATCTTCCTCATTCTTCTCTCCAAAAACCACCTCATGCAATATAAACATCTATAAATAAAGATAACAATAGAATATTAAGCCAACAAATAAACTGAAAAAGTTTGTCCGCGATGCTTTCCTCTATGAGTCAAAATGGCCCCAAATGTTTCATCTTTTGGGGGAAAACTGTGCAGTGTTGGCAGTCAAACTCGTTGACAAAACAAAGTGTACAGAACGACTGCCCATGTCGATTTAGAAATAGTTTTTTGAAAGGAAAGCAGCATGAAAATTAAAACTCTGGCAATCGTTGTTCTGTCGGCTCTGTCCCTCAGTTCTACAGTGGCTCTGGCCGCTGCCACGACGGTTAATGGTGGGACCGTTCACTTTAAAGGGGAAGTTGTTAACGCCGCTTGCGCAGTTGATGCAGGCTCTGTTGATCAAACCGTTCAGTTAGGACAGGTTCGTACCGCATCGCTGGCACAGGAAGGAGCAACCAGTTCTGCTGTCGGTTTTAACATTCAGCTGAATGATTGCGATACCAATGTTGCATCTAAAGCCGCTGTTGCCTTTTTAGGTACGGCGATTGATGCGGGTCATACCAACGTTCTGGCTCTGCAGAGTTCAGCTGCGGGTAGCGCAACAAACGTTGGTGTGCAGATCCTGGACAGAACGGGTGCTGCGCTGACGCTGGATGGTGCGACATTTAGTTCAGAAACAACCCTGAATAACGGAACCAATACCATTCCGTTCCAGGCGCGTTATTTTGCAACCGGGGCCGCAACCCCGGGTGCTGCTAATGCGGATGCGACCTTCAAGGTTCAGTATCAATAACCTACCCAGGTTCAGGGACGTCATTACGGGCAGGGATGCCCACCCTTGTGCGATAAAAATAACGATGAAAAGGAAGAGATTATTTCTATTAGCGTCGTTGCTGCCAATGTTTGCTCTGGCCGGAAATAAATGGAATACCACGTTGCCCGGCGGAAATATGCAATTTCAGGGCGTCATTATTGCGGAAACTTGCCGGATTGAAGCCGGTGATAAACAAATGACGGTCAATATGGGGCAAATCAGCAGTAACCGGTTTCATGCGGTTGGGGAAGATAGCGCACCGGTGCCTTTTGTTATTCATTTACGGGAATGTAGCACGGTGGTGAGTGAACGTGTAGGTGTGGCGTTTCACGGTGTCGCGGATGGTAAAAATCCGGATGTGCTTTCCGTGGGAGAGGGGCCAGGGATAGCCACCAATATTGGCGTAGCGTTGTTTGATGATGAAGGAAACCTCGTACCGATTAATCGTCCTCCAGCAAACTGGAAACGGCTTTATTCAGGCTCTACTTCGCTACATTTCATCGCCAAATATCGTGCTACCGGGCGTCGGGTTACTGGCGGCATCGCCAATGCCCAGGCCTGGTTCTCTTTAACCTATCAGTAATTGTTCAGCAGATAATGTGATAACAGGAACAGGACAGTGAGTAATAAAAACGTCAATGTAAGGAAATCGCAGGAAATAACATTCTGCTTGCTGGCAGGTATCCTGATGTTCATGGCAATGATGGTTGCCGGACGCGCTGAAGCGGGAGTGGCCTTAGGTGCGACTCGCGTAATTTATCCGGCAGGGCAAAAACAAGTGCAACTTGCCGTGACAAATAATGATGAAAATAGTACCTATTTAATTCAATCATGGGTGGAAAATGCCGATGGTGTAAAGGATGGTCGTTTTATCGTGACGCCTCCTCTGTTTGCGATGAAGGGAAAAAAAGAGAATACCTTACGTATTCTTGATGCAACAAATAACCAATTGCCACAGGACCGGGAAAGTTTATTCTGGATGAACGTTAAAGCGATTCCGTCAATGGATAAATCAAAATTGACTGAGAATACGCTACAGCTCGCAATTATCAGCCGCATTAAACTGTACTATCGCCCGGCTAAATTAGCGTTGCCACCCGATCAGGCCGCAGAAAAATTAAGATTTCGTCGTAGCGCGAATTCTCTGACGCTGATTAACCCGACACCCTATTACCTGACGGTAACAGAGTTGAATGCCGGAACCCGGGTTCTTGAAAATGCATTGGTGCCTCCAATGGGCGAAAGCACGGTTAAATTGCCTTCTGATGCAGGAAGCAATATTACTTACCGAACAATAAATGATTATGGCGCACTTACCCCCAAAATGACGGGCGTAATGGAATAACGCAGGGGGAATTTTTCGCCTGAATAAAAAGAATTGACTGCCGGGTGATTTTAAGCCGGAGGAATAATGTCATATCTGAATTTAAGACTTTACCAGCGAAACACACAATGCTTGCATATTCGTAAGCATCGTTTGGCTGGTTTTTTTGTCCGACTCGTTGTCGCCTGTGCTTTTGCCGCACAGGCACCTTTGTCATCTGCCGACCTCTATTTTAATCCGCGCTTTTTAGCGGATGATCCCCAGGCTGTGGCCGATTTATCGCGTTTTGAAAATGGGCAAGAATTACCGCCAGGGACGTATCGCGTCGATATCTATTTGAATAATGGTTATATGGCAACGCGTGATGTCACATTTAATACGGGCGACAGTGAACAAGGGATTGTTCCCTGCCTGACACGCGCGCAACTCGCCAGTATGGGGCTGAATACGGCTTCTGTCGCCGGTATGAATCTGCTGGCGGATGATGCCTGTGTGCCATTAACCACAATGGTCCAGGACGCTACTGCGCATCTGGATGTTGGTCAGCAGCGACTGAACCTGACGATCCCTCAGGCATTTATGAGTAATCGCGCGCGTGGTTATATTCCTCCTGAGTTATGGGATCCCGGTATTAATGCCGGATTGCTCAATTATAATTTCAGCGGAAATAGTGTACAGAATCGGATTGGGGGTAACAGCCATTATGCATATTTAAACCTACAGAGTGGGTTAAATATTGGTGCGTGGCGTTTACGCGACAATACCACCTGGAGTTATAACAGTAGCGACAGATCATCAGGTAGCAAAAATAAATGGCAGCATATCAATACCTGGCTTGAGCGAGACATAATACCGTTACGTTCCCGGCTGACGCTGGGTGATGGTTATACTCAGGGCGATATTTTCGATGGTATTAACTTTCGCGGCGCACAATTGGCCTCAGATGACAATATGTTACCCGATAGTCAAAGAGGATTTGCCCCGGTGATCCACGGTATTGCTCGTGGTACTGCACAGGTCACTATTAAACAAAATGGGTATGACATTTATAATAGTACGGTGCCACCGGGGCCTTTTACCATCAACGATATCTATGCCGCAGGTAATAGTGGTGACTTGCAGGTAACGATCAAAGAGGCTGACGGCAGCACGCAGATTTTTACCGTACCCTATTCGTCAGTCCCGCTTTTGCAACGTGAAGGGCATACTCGTTATTCCATTACGGCAGGAGAATACCGTAGTGGAAATGCGCAGCAGGAAAAACCCCGCTTTTTCCAGAGTACATTACTCCACGGCCTTCCGGCTGGCTGGACAATATATGGTGGAACGCAACTGGCGGATCGTTATCGTGCTTTTAATTTCGGTATCGGGAAAAACATGGGGGCACTGGGCGCTCTGTCTGTGGATATGACGCAGGCTAATTCCACACTTCCCGATGACAGTCAGCATGACGGACAATCGGTGCGTTTTCTCTATAACAAATCGCTCAATGAATCAGGCACGAATATTCAGTTAGTGGGTTACCGTTATTCGACCAGCGGATATTTTAATTTCGCTGATACAACATACAGTCGAATGAATGGCTACAACATCGAAACACAGGACGGAGTTATTCAGGTTAAGCCGAAATTCACCGACTATTACAACCTCGCTTATAACAAACGCGGGAAATTACAACTCACCGTTACTCAGCAACTCGGGCGCACATCAACACTGTATTTGAGTGGTAGCCATCAAACTTATTGGGGAACGAGTAATGTCGATGAGCAATTCCAGGCTGGATTAAATACTGCGTTCGAAGATATCAACTGGACGCTCAGCTATAGCCTGACGAAAAACGCCTGGCAAAAAGGACGGGATCAGATGTTAGCGCTTAACGTCAATATTCCTTTCAGCCACTGGCTGCGTTCTGACAGTAAATCTCAGTGGCGACATGCCAGTGCCAGCTACAGCATGTCACACGATCTCAACGGTCGGATGACCAATCTGGCTGGTGTATACGGTACGTTGCTGGAAGACAACAACCTCAGCTATAGCGTGCAAACCGGCTATGCCGGGGGAGGCGATGGAAATAGCGGAAGTACAGGCTACGCCACGCTGAATTATCGCGGTGGTTACGGCAATGCCAATATCGGTTACAGCCATAGCGATGATATTAAGCAGCTCTATTACGGAGTCAGCGGTGGGGTACTGGCTCATGCCAATGGCGTAACGCTGGGGCAGCCGTTAAACGATACGGTGGTGCTTGTTAAAGCGCCTGGCGCAAAAGATGCAAAAGTCGAAAACCAGACGGGGGTGCGTACCGACTGGCGTGGTTATGCCGTGCTGCCTTATGCCACTGAATATCGGGAAAATAGAGTGGCGCTGGATACCAATACCCTGGCTGATAACGTCGATTTAGATAACGCGGTTGCTAACGTTGTTCCCACTCGTGGGGCGATCGTGCGAGCAGAGTTTAAAGCGCGCGTTGGGATAAAACTGCTCATGACGCTGACCCACAATAATAAGCCGCTGCCGTTTGGGGCGATGGTGACATCAGAGAGTAGCCAGAGTAGCGGCATTGTTGCGGATAATGGTCAGGTTTACCTCAGCGGAATGCCTTTAGCGGGAAAAGTTCAGGTGAAATGGGGAGAAGAGGAAAATGCTCACTGTGTCGCCAATTATCAACTGCCACCAGAGAGTCAGCAGCAGTTATTAACCCAGCTATCAGCTGAATGTCGTTAAGGGGGCGTGATGAGAAACAAACCTTTTTATCTTCTGTGCGCTTTTTTGTGGCTGGCGGTGAGTCACGCTTTGGCTGCGGATAGCACGATTACTATCCGCGGCTATGTCAGGGATAACGGCTGTAGTGTGGCCGCTGAATCAACCAATTTTACTGTTGATCTGATGGAAAACGCGGCGAAGCAATTTAACAACATTGGCGCGACGACTCCTGTTGTTCCATTTCGTATTTTGCTGTCACCCTGTGGTAATGCCGTTTCTGCCGTAAAGGTTGGGTTTACTGGCGTTGCAGATAGCCACAATGCCAACCTGCTTGCACTTGAAAATACGGTGTCAGCGGCTTCGGGACTGGGAATACAGCTTCTGAATGAGCAGCAAAATCAAATACCCCTTAATGCTCCATCGTCCGCGCTTTCGTGGACGACCCTGACGCCGGGTAAACCAAATACGCTGAATTTTTACGCCCGGCTAATGGCGACACAGGTGCCTGTCACTGCGGGGCATATCAATGCCACGGCTACCTTCACTCTTGAATATCAGTAACTGGAGATGCTCATGAAATGGTGCAAACGTGGGTATGTATTGGCGGCAATATTGGCGCTCGCAAGTGCGACGATACAGGCAGCCGATGTCACCATCACGGTGAACGGTAAGGTCGTCGCCAAACCGTGTACGGTTTCCACCACCAATGCCACGGTTGATCTCGGCGATCTTTATTCTTTCAGTCTTATGTCTGCCGGGGCGGCATCGGCCTGGCATGATGTTGCGCTTGAGTTGACTAATTGTCCGGTGGGAACGTCGAGGGTCACTGCCAGCTTCAGCGGGGCAGCCGACAGTACCGGATATTATAAAAACCAGGGGACCGCGCAAAACATCCAGTTAGAGCTACAGGATGACAGTGGCAACACATTGAATACTGGCGCAACCAAAACAGTTCAGGTGGATGATTCCTCACAATCAGCGCACTTCCCGTTACAGGTCAGAGCATTGACAGTAAATGGCGGAGCCACTCAGGGAACCATTCAGGCAGTGATTAGCATCACCTATACCTACAGCTGAACCCGAAGAGATGATTGTAATGAAACGAGTTATTACCCTGTTTGCTGTACTGCTGATGGGCTGGTCGGTAAATGCCTGGTCATTCGCCTGTAAACCCGCCAATGGTACCGCTATCCCTATTGGCGGTGGCAGCGCCAATGTTTATGTAAACCTTGCGCCCGTCGTGAATGTGGGGCAAAACCTGGTCGTGGATCTTTCGACGCAAATCTTTTGCCATAACGATTATCCGGAAACCATTACAGACTATGTCACACTGCAACGAGGCTCGGCTTATGGCGGCGTGTTATCTAATTTTTCCGGGACCGTAAAATATAGTGGCAGTAGCTATCCATTTCCTACCACCAGCGAAACGCCGCGCGTTGTTTATAATTCGAGAACGGATAAGCCGTGGCCGGTGGCGCTTTATTTGACGCCTGTGAGCAGTGCGGGCGGGGTGGCGATTAAAGCTGGCTCATTAATTGCCGTGCTTATTTTGCGACAGACCAACAACTATAACAGCGATGATTTCCAGTTTGTGTGGAATATTTACGCCAATAATGATGTGGTGGTGCCTACTGGCGGCTGCGATGTTTCTGCTCGTGATGTCACCGTTACTCTGCCGGACTACCCTGGTTCAGTGCCAATTCCTCTTACCGTTTATTGTGCGAAAAGCCAAAACCTGGGGTATTACCTCTCCGGCACAACCGCAGATGCGGGCAACTCGATTTTCACCAATACCGCGTCGTTTTCACCTGCACAGGGCGTCGGCGTACAGTTGACGCGCAACGGTACGATTATTCCAGCGAATAACACGGTATCGTTAGGAGCAGTAGGGACTTCGGCGGTGAGTCTGGGATTAACGGCAAATTATGCACGTACCGGAGGGCAGGTGACTGCAGGGAATGTGCAATCGATTATTGGCGTGACTTTTGTTTATCAATAAAGAAATCACAGGACATTGCTAATGCTGGTACGCAATATTACCTGAAGCTAAAAACCTGCACGTTAGCCCTTTGTAGGCCAGATAAGACGCGTCAGCGTCGCATCTGGCATAAACAAAGCGCACTTTGCTGGTCTGTTCCCCTCACCCTAACCCTCTCCCCGGAGGGGCGAGGGGACTGTCCGGGCACATTTTTAGACTTTGTCATCAGTCTGAGCCTGCCATTGGCAGGCTCTGGTGTCCTTTTACGCTACCATGCTAATAATCAGCACAATAATCAGCCCAACCACGGAGTTGACCAGCTCCAGCAGACCCCAGGTTTTCAACGTGTCTTTTACTGACAGGTCAAAGTAACCTTTGAACAACCAGAAAGATGCATCGTTAATGTGGGTGAGGGTGTTGGAACCCGCAGCCGTCGCCAGTACCAGCAGCGCCGGATTCACGCCAACCAGCTGACCAGTTGCTGGATCTAGGATTGCAGCACTGATAATCCCGGCGGCGGTCATCGCCGAAACGACACCCTGACCCGTCGCCAGACGAATTAGCACAGTGATCAGCCATGCCATGATGTAGGGCGAGATATTGCCGTGGGACATCAACATGCCGATGGTGTCGCCAATGCCGGTGTCGATGATGGTCTGCTTCAGCACGCCACCCGCACCGATGATCAGAATCACCATTGCAATACTCTTCACCGCGCTTTCAAAAGCGTTCATCACCCACTGCATGTCATGACCACGTGCGGTGCCAAAGAGTACGAATGCAACCACCATCGCAATAAACATTGCAATCGGCGAGGAACCGATAAAGTTAACCACTTCCCAGGCAGGGGTATCTTTTACCAGCCAGATATTGGCGATGGTGGTAGAGATCATAATGATCGCCGGGATCAGCGGCACCAGAATCGAAACGCCGAAAGAGGGCAGATTATTCATATCTACCGGTTGATCTGCTTTCAGGAATGATGGCGTTGGGCGCTCAAGATTGCCGAGGAACTTCGGCAGGATCAGACCTGCGCAGATTACACTTGGGATCGTCACCAGTACGCCATAGATATAAACCATCCCCATATCCGCGCCATAAGCATTCACCAGCGCCACCGGACCCGGCTGCGGTGGGAACAGTGAATGTGCGGTAGTGGCAGCTGCTACTGCCGGGATCGCCAGTTTCAGGAACGGAATTTTAGCTTCGGCGGCAATAACAATAACCAGCGGCGCTAACATGATAAAGGCCACTTCATAGAACATCGCCAGACCAAAAATCAGGCCGATGATAATCACCGACAGCTGTACATAGCGCAGACCGAGACGCGCCAGCAGCGTATGCGCTATCTGGTGAGCCGCGCCGGAGTCGACCATCAATTTACCGATGACCGCACCGAACACCACGATGATAGCCAGTTCCCCCAGCGTGTTGCCGAAGCCCGCTTTCATAGTGTGCAGCAGCGACATCAAATCCATGCCCGCCAGCATCCCGACGGACAGCGCCGCCACCAACAAAGCCACCATTGAATTGATTTTGAACTTCAAATTCAGTACCAGCATCAGACCAATGCCGAATACCACCCAGAGAATGTTAAGCACATGCATAACGTTTTACCTTACCTGGTTGAACCGTTGTTATTTTGGGCGATATGTTATGTAAATTGGTCAACCATTGTTGCGATGAATGTCACATCCTCTGATCAATAACCATCGATTACCCTTTGCTGCAATTTGCAGCAACAACCATGAGAGTGAAATTCTTGTGATGTGGTTAACCAATTTCAGAATTCGGGTTGACATGTCTTACCAAAAGGTAGAACTTATACGCCATCTCATCCGATGCAACGCCACGGCTGCGGTCTGGTTGTTCATCCGGATACCTAAACAACTCCAGGGTTCCGCGTCTCTTTGCTGTGGAACCCACTATGTGAAAGAGGAAAAATCATGGAACAGACCTGGCGCTGGTACGGCCCAAACGATCCGGTTTCTTTAGCTGATGTCCGTCAGGCGGGCGCAACTGGCGTGGTTACCGCGCTGCACCATATCCCGAACGGCGAAGTATGGTCCGTTGAAGAGATCCTCAAACGCAAGGCGATCATTGAAGACGCAGGCCTGGTGTGGTCTGTCGTAGAAAGCGTGCCAATTCACGAAGATATCAAAACCCACACTGGCAACTATGAGCAGTGGATCGCTAACTATCAGCAGACTCTGCGCAACCTGGCGCAGTGTGGCATTCGCACCGTGTGCTACAACTTCATGCCGGTGCTCGACTGGACCCGTACTGACCTCGAATACGTGCTGCCAGACGGCTCCAAAGCTCTGCGCTTCGACCAGATCGAATTCGCTGCATTCGAAATGCATATCCTGAAACGCCCAGGCGCGGAAGCGGATTACACCGAAGAAGAAATTGCTCAGGCAGCTGAACGCTTCGCCACTATGAGCGATGAAGACAAAGCGCGTCTGACCCGTAACATCATTGCTGGTCTTCCGGGCGCGGAAGAAGGCTACACCCTCGACCAGTTCCGTAAACACCTGGAGCTGTACAAAGATATCGACAAAGCGAAGCTGCGCGAAAACTTTGCCGTCTTCCTGAAAGCGATTATTCCAGTTGCTGAAGAAGTCGGCGTGCGTATGGCTGTTCACCCGGACGATCCGCCGCGCCCGATCCTCGGCCTGCCGCGCATTGTTTCCACCATTGAAGATATGCAGTGGATGGTTGATACCGTAAACAGCATGGCAAACGGTTTTACCATGTGCACCGGTTCCTACGGCGTGCGTGCTGACAACGATCTGGTTGATATGATCAAGCAGTTCGGTCCGCGTATTTACTTCACCCATCTGCGCTCCACCATGCGTGAAGATAACCCGAAAACCTTCCACGAAGCGGCGCACCTGAACGGTGACGTTGATATGTACGAAGTGGTGAAAGCGATTGTTGAAGAAGAACACCGTCGTAAAGCGGAAGGCAAAGAAGACCTGATCCCGATGCGTCCGGACCACGGTCATCAGATGCTGGACGACCTGAAGAAGAAAACCAACCCAGGTTACTCCGCAATTGGTCGTCTGAAAGGCCTGGCCGAAGTTCGCGGTGTCGAACTGGCGATCCAGCGCGCTTTCTTTAGCCGTTAATATCCACCGGCATGGCTGCGCGCCGTGCCGGTTCCTTCTTCCTTGCCGTCACTCTTTGAAGACGGATTCTGGAGTTTACGATGACTACTATTGTTGACAGCAATCTGCCGGTTGCCCGCCCGTCATGGGATCATTCTCGTCTGGAATCACGCATTGTGCATCTCGGTTGCGGGGCGTTTCACCGCGCGCACCAGGCGCTGTATACCCATCATCTGCTGGAAAGCACCGACAGCGACTGGGGCATCTGCGAAGTTAACCTGATGCCAGGCAACGACCGCGTGCTGATCGAAAACCTGAAAAAACAGCAACTGCTGTACACCGTAGCGGAAAAAGGCGCAGAGAGCACCGAGCTGAAAATTATCGGTTCGATGAAAGAAGCGCTGCATCCGGAAATCGATGGCTGCGAAGGTATTCTCAACGCGATGGCGCGTCCGCAAACGGCGATTGTCTCTCTAACGGTCACGGAAAAAGGCTACTGCGCTGATGCGGCAAGCGGTCAACTGGATCTCAATAACCCGCTGATCAAGCACGATCTGGAAAACCCGACTGCGCCGAAGTCCGCGATTGGTTACATCGTCGAAGCGTTGCGTCTGCGTCGTGAAAAAGGGTTGAAAGCGTTTACGGTGATGTCCTGCGATAACGTGCGTGAAAACGGTCATGTGGCGAAGGTCGCGGTACTGGGGCTGGCTCAGGCGCGTGACCCGCAGCTGGCGGCATGGATTGAAGAAAATGTCACCTTCCCGTGCACCATGGTTGACCGCATCGTTCCGGCGGCGACGCCAGAAACCATACAGGAAATTGCTGACCAGCTGGGTGTTTACGACCCGTGCGCCATTGCCTGCGAACCGTTCCGTCAGTGGGTGATTGAAGATAACTTCGTTAATGGTCGCCCGGATTGGGATAAAGTGGGCGCACAGTTCGTTGCAGACGTTGTGCCGTTCGAAATGATGAAGCTGCGTATGCTGAACGGCAGCCACTCTTTTCTGGCGTACCTCGGTTACCTCGGCGGCTATGAAACCATTGCCGACACCGTGACTAACCCGGCTTATCGCAAAGCGGCCTTTGCCCTGATGATGCAGGAACAAGCGCCAACGCTGTCGATGCCGGAAGGTACAGACCTGAACGCCTATGCGACGCTGCTGATCGAGCGTTTCAGCAACCCGTCTCTGCGTCACCGTACCTGGCAGATTGCGATGGACGGCAGCCAGAAGTTACCGCAGCGTCTGCTGGACCCGGTGCGTCTGCACCTGCAAAACGGCGGCAGCTGGCGTCACCTGGCGCTGGGCGTGGCTGGCTGGATGCGTTACACCCAGGGCGTGGATGAGCAGGGTAATGCCATTGACGTGGTCGACCCGATGCTGGCGGAGTTCCAGAAGATCAACGCGCAGTATCAGGGCGCAGACCGCGTGAAAGCGCTGCTGGGCCTGAGCGGTATTTTTGCCGATGATCTGCCGCAGAATGCCGACTTTGTTGGCGCAGTGACGGCGGCATATCAGCAGCTGTGCGAACGCGGTGCGCGCGAGTGTGTGGCTGCGCTGTAACTAACTGATTACCCTACAGACTTACTGGTCAATCAAACTGATATTTGGTTGACCAGTTTTCGTTTTTTTGCCCACCTGTACGTGCCAACTTCCAGTGCTAATGGTATAGTTTGATATTAACGGGGGCCGTAAAATTGCCCGTTGTAGGCCGGATAAGGCGTTCACGCCGCATCCGGCAAAAATTTGATTAACCGCACCTAACGGACACAACACCATGAAATCTGCCACCTCTGCGCAAAGACCTTACCAGGAAGTCGGGGCGATGATCCGCGATCTGATCATAAAGACGCCGTACAATCCTGGCGAACGGCTGCCGCCGGAGCGTGAAATTGCAGAAATGCTTGATGTCACGCGGACGGTGGTACGTGAAGCGCTGATCATGCTGGAGATCAAAGGGCTGGTGGAAGTACGCCGGGGTGCCGGTATCTATGTTCTTGATAACTCAGGCAGCCAGAACACAGACAGTCCGGATGCCAACGTCTGCAACGATGCCGGTCCTTTTGAGCTGTTACAGGCGCGGCAGTTATTGGAGAGCAACATCGCCGAGTTTGCCGCTTTGCAGGCTACCCGCGAAGATATCGTCAAAATGCGTCAGGCATTGCAACTGGAAGAGCGTGAACTGGCTTCCAGTGCGCCGGGCAGCAGCGAAAGCGGTGACATGCAGTTCCATCTCGCTATTGCCGAAGCAACGCATAACAGCATGCTGGTGGAGCTGTTCCGTCAGTCCTGGCAGTGGCGGGAAAACAATCCAATGTGGATCCAGTTGCACAGCCATCTGGATGACAGCCTGTATCGCAAAGAGTGGTTGGGCGATCACAAACAGATCCTCGCCGCGTTAATCAAAAAAGATGCCCGAGCGGCGAAGCTGGCAATGTGGCAGCATCTGGAAAACGTTAAGCAACGTCTGCTGGAATTCTCGAACGTTGACGATATTTATTTTGATGGCTATCTGTTTGATTCATGGCCGCTGGATAAAGTCGACGCCTGACTTATTATAATAAGCGCAAGGGTAAACGTTCCTTGCGCTTTCTTAAATTAAGAAGTCGCAATGAGTATTACTTTGTAAATTGCAGGGTATTGTTTAGCTATCTGTATAACCTGAATGTTAGTACTCATTCTTCCTGGTAGTTATTTACCAATATAATTCCATTCACCATTTTTTAATTCAAACAGTTCTGGAAGAGATGACGGTTGCAGAGTCATACGTTTGAGTGGTGCATTTTCATCACCCGGGATAACTTTATATCCCATTTTTGCATGGATCTCCGCGGTACCGGGATAGGCTTCTATACCAATTATTGGGTCATTACCCAACTCAATATTAGCATTAAGTAATGCGGCAAGGGCGAATCCGGAAGAATTTGCTACCCCTGTTACCGTCATTATCTGATCAATATAGATATCAATCCTTGGCTGCTCATTGGTCCATCTTTTTGCCTGAGAAGCTGGAAGGGTTGAAATATATCCTATCGTGGTTCCGGCATAACCAGGAACATTGCAACCAGGGCCTAATGTTATTTCATGAACTGTATAGTCCTCAACAGGATCGAAAGGGCTCTTCATAAATAAATTTAGCCGTAAACCTTCTGCTAACTCTGTGGTAGCATGCGCCTTTTTACATATGCCACCATATATTTCGTCTAAAGCTGAGGTGATTTTCAAGTTCCGATAGAGCATACGTCCTGTTGTTGTAATACCATCGGATTCTCTGCATGCTCCTGTCACATAATTAAATGGCCAAGGCTCTTTACTAATATCAAGTTTTCTAATTTCGACAACGCTTTTTCCATCGTAATTATGGTTATTGCCACGAGTAAGAGGCGGAAGATAGATGTTTTCCGAATCCATGCGTGCATATTTTAATTTACGTGTAAACTCACTGTCGACTATTGGGTGATGAAGGAAGTGAGCATCTGTAATAATTTGACTCTGAAGGGCATTGCTTAATGGCATAGACATAATAGTTACCTTTTATGAGTATTTCACTGATGTTTAGAAAAATAGATAAATTTTTCTGTAGTAAAAAGAGAAGTAAACAAATGACATGCATGTTTCTGTTGTAGTGATATCAACTCTACACGGTGATATTAAAGGGTAGGAAACACTCTAAAGTATCAAAAAAACGCTCATTTAAAATTATTTGCATGCAATTTAAAAGCATATCTTATTACTAATTGGAATTTGATGTTGCTATATTGAGGTCTATATTAATAATGCCTGTGAATGGTATTTTTGATGTATTTGATATGTTATCAATTTATATTATTTACAAACTAATTGTTTCAAATAATACATGGCTGATTATGCGGAAATAAATAATTTCCCACCGGAATTAAGTAGCAGCGGTGACAAGTATTTTCATCTACGTAACTATTCGGAATATTCAGAATATACTAGCGGTTTTTTTTTGAGTTTGATGATTTTTATCAAATCATGACTTTTTTCCTGAAAAGTCAGTAGATATTCATAGGCAAGTAAGGTTTTATACTTTGCTGACAGGATTCAGGCCTGTCTCAGACTGACATGGATGTAATGAACAAAAGGGAATGGCTATGGAAAATGAGCATCAATACAGTGGTGCCCGGTGTTCAGGGCAAGCCGCATATGTTGCTAAACGTCAGGAGTGCGCAAAATGATGCGACAATCACTTCAGGCTGTTTTACCTGAAATTTCAGGCAATAAAACGTCATCGCTGCGTAAATCGGTATGCAGCGATCTCCTCACTCTTTTTAATTCTCCTCATTCGGCATTACCGTCATTACTTGTTTCAGGCATGCCCGAGTGGCAAGTGCATAACCCGAGCGACAAACATCTCCAGAGCTGGTATTGCCGTCAGCTGCGTTCTGCACTGTTATTTCATGAGCCACGGATTGCGGCGTTGCAGGTTAATTTGAAAGAAGCGTACTGCCACACTCTGGCGATCAGCCTTGAGATAATGCTGTACCACGACGATGAACCGCTAACGTTTGATCTGGTCTGGGATAATGGCGGTTGGCGCAGTGCGACGCTGGAGAATGTCAGCTAAGCACAATCTCCAGCTCGCGCAGTTCACGCCAGAAGCGTTCGGCAACGGGATTCATGCGGGTATTCATCCGGTATGCATAGGCCTGAATCGGGATCACCAGTTCGTCCCGATTCAGTACAACGAGCTTCCCGCTGCGAATTTCTTGTTGGATGGCGTACTCCGGCAGCCAGGCAATCCCACAGCCGTCGAGGGCAACCTGCTTTAAAAGCTCGCTCATCGAAGAGACAAAAAAGGTGCTGAAACTTAACTCACTGTGGCGCGTCAGGGTGCGATTAATCAATCGCCCCATGTAGGAGTTGCGGCTGTAATTCAGTAACGGAAAGTGTGGCTGCGCGAGGTTAAAAAGTGCTTCTCCGTGTTCGTCACTGGCGCAGACAGGGAACAATTGAGATTCAAATAAGCGAATGTGGTCAAACGGCGCTTCCAGCAAATCTTCGTCGTGAAAGGAAAAAATACAGTCACTTTGCCCTTCACGCAGTTTATCGACCGCTTCATCGACATCAATAGCTTCAATTGCCCAGGTAAAGAGCGGTGGCATCTGGCTGATAATGGACGGTAACAGCCCGAGGGAAAGAGAGTGTGCAGCGGCTATCTTGATTTTTCGTTGCGCGTAATCGCTGCCGCCACGCAGCTCTGCCAGATTGCTCTCTAACTGTTGCAACAGATGGCGGATCTGCGAATGGAAGATTTTCCCTTGTTCTGAGAGTTGCAGCGGCGTTACCTGGCGGTTAAACAATTCAACACCAATCGCCTGTTCCAGCGCACGGATGCGGCGGCTGAATGCCGGTTGCGAGACGTTGCGACTGACTGCCGCCTGGGAAAAATTGCGGCATTTTTCCAGGGTCAGAAAATCATAAAGCCATTTGGTTTCAATATTATGCAAAATCGCACCACAGTCATCCATTACGTTTTACTCTGTCAGCCGCCCTTGCGGGCATTCTACGTCCATTCGGGCGGCTGACAACCGTTTAAGCCGTTTCAAACGTTCCTTTCACGCAGGCTTTGCCGTCTTTGACCATCAGTTTGCCGCGAGCGTATACCTGCTCAATGCGCAGTTCTGGCGTCATGACCAGCAAGTCAGCATCATTGCCTGGCAGAATTTCGCCTTTCCCGGTCAGGTTAAGGAAACCGGCTACGCTACTGGTGAGCGGGCGCAGGGCATCGCTGATACTGAAATCATAGTCTTTGACCAGCACCTGCACGGTTTCCAGCAACGTTTCAAAACCGGCAACACCGATATGGGTTAAATTCCCTTCGTCATCGAAGAACGGCTGGCTACCGTTGCCGTCGGAGCTGAGGGTGACGCGTGCCAGCGGAATACCCGCCTGAACGGCGCGGGCAATACCTTCGGCAGGGGCGACCGGTTCGTCAATGCTGCTGGTGATATCGATGGTGCCGCCTTTGCGCGCGAACTCCAGCGCCTGCTCAAACAACGGTACGTTGCGGTTAACGTGGGTCGGCAGCAGCTTGCTGATCGGCACATCGCAGTTTTCCAGCAGGTCATAAATAGGCTGTAACGCCTTTTTACTGTCGCCCATGTGGAACACGGTGACGCCAGGTTTACCGCCGAGCAAACCGCCAACGCGGGATTCTGCCGCCATATTGGCCAGGTGATAAACGTCCGGTGCGGCAGAACGGTGATCAGAGATGGCGCATTTCACGCCAATCACACGATCGATAATCGCCACGTCTTTTTCCACGGAACCCGTAATGGTGCGGGAAGGGACATGATAAGCGCCGGTCAGCATCCAGGCGCTGATGCCTTCTTCATTGAGCGCACGGGTCTTGGCGAGCAGGGATTCCGGGTGGCGAGAGATAGAGTCGGTGCCCAGCAGACCAACCACTGACGTGACGCCCGCTTCCGTCAGGCGACTTAGCGCCACTTCCGGCGTGCGCGTCGTGGGACCTGCTTCGCCGCCACCGCCAATCAAATGGACGTGTTGATCAATAAAACCTGGGCAGAGGATCTGCCCACTGAGATCGACAACCGTGCAGTTCGGTACAATGTCAGAAGGGATATTGCTGGCAACGGCGATAATTTTGCCGTTAGCGACGAGGACATCGCAAATTCCCCGATCTTCCGGCGCATACAAATGCGCTCCCTGCAGCAGGGTAAAACCGGCTGCGGTATAATCAATCATGGTAACTCCTTGTTAAACAATAAGCTGCATAACCCAGATCGACAGCAATGCGTTAATCACGCAGACCGTAATGATATGCGGGTAATATTTGGCATTCACTTCGGCTGTCCCCAGGCAGCGACCGACATTTTGCACCGGGTTGCCCATTAAATACATCGCGGGCAGTAAAACGGTGACATCGTGACCGGTTAATGCGCCAGCGGTTGCCAGACTGGCGGCAACACCGACTGCGCCACCCATACTCATTAATGCGGCTAAAAGGACGGTTGCCGCTTCACCGGGTAATCCCCACAGCGCCATTACGGGTTCACAGATATGCCCCACCCAGTCGAGCAGGCCGGTAATTTTCAGCGCCTGAATGATGACAAACGCCATCACCACGTTTGGCAGCAGGTTGGTCGTGGCGATAGTAAAGCCACGGCGCGCGCCATCGATAAACATATCCATGACGTTTTTGCGGACCTGAGTTGTCATGCTTGCGCTCCTTGCGTTGGGTTGCGACGTTCTTCGAAGTTAAGCCAGACGCGCAAAATGTTGGCTCCGACAAATTTAAACACCAGGATGACGGCTAAAGGTACGATTACGGACGTGCCCAGAAAGGCAAACACCGCGACGCCGGAAGAGAAGTAGTTGGTGATGATGGCGCTACCGCTGGTTTGATATGCGGCGAAAATCACTTTATCGCGTTCGGTAATTTCACCTTCCTGCGCCAGCTCTTTGGTCATACCGGCGGCGGCATCGGTGTTTTGCAGGTTAGCGATCAGCGCCAGCGAGCAGATCCCTGGAATGCCCAACAACGGTTTTAGCACAGGTGTCATTAACTGCTGCGCGGCGCGTAATCCACCAAGACCATCGGTAATTGAAATAATCCCCAGAGAGAGAATGACTGACGGTGCCAGCTCCAGCGCAAAGAGAAAGCCATCTTTAGCCCCCGCGCCACCCGCGCCGCGAAATGAGGTGGTGGCTCCGTTCGCACCAGGCAGTTGCCCAAACGATCCGTTCAGAACGGAAAAATCAAAAACGCGCCACCAGCTGTCTGTTCCGGAAAAAACACCGGAAAAAAAGATTATGGTGAGAAAAAAGGCCAGATACCCTTTAATGCCCACTTTTTCTGTCGCCAGCTCCCCGGCTACAGCATCCCCTTGTTGTGTCATAACAATCCCCATTGTTTTTTTGTGTTTGTGTGTTGCTTGAGCCAGGAAAATTCCTGGAACTGAAAAACCTTATCAGCCATGTGGGTATGGGGAAAATGCAAGTATGTTTCTGGCTATGCGTTTTTTGCATAGCGGAAAAATTACGCTGTGTGGAAAAGGCTCTGCGCAGGATTGAGTTGCAGAAAATTCATAAACCAAGTGACAATGACATCAGTAAATAAAAACAGAAAATCCAGGGACGAAAACGAGATGGCAAAGTACAACGAAAAAGAGCTGGCGGATACGAGCAAGTTTTTAAGTTTTGTCCTCCGACACAAACCGGAGGCGATTGGTATCGTACTGGACCGTGAAGGATGGGCGGATATCGATAAGCTCATACTTTGTGCCCAAAAAGCGGGCAAGCGGTTAACCCGTGCATTGCTGGATACTGTGGTTGCCACCAGCGATAAAAAGCGTTTTAGTTATTCCAGTGATGGTAGGTGCATCCGCGCGGTTCAGGGGCATTCGACTTCGCAGGTCGCTATTTCCTTTGCCGAAAAAACACCGCCACAGTTTCTCTACCACGGTACGGCAAGCCGTTTCCTTGACGAGATAAAAAAACAGGGGCTGATTGCAGGTGAGCGTCACTACGTACATCTCTCTGCTGATGAAGCAACGGCACGCAAAGTGGGAGCAAGACACGGATCGCCGGTTATTTTAACCGTCAAAGCACAGGAAATGGCGAAACGAGGCCTCCCTTTCTGGCAAGCGGAAAACGGGGTCTGGCTGACATCAACGGTTGCGGTTGAGTTTCTTGAGTGGTAAGGGAAACTTCCCTCATGAAGTGACCACTTGTAGCTTAAATAATTGCACTGTGCTGATAAGCGCAGCAATAAACAACGCCGCCGCGCCGCAGAGAGTGGCGCTGGCAAGCGCCGATGTTCCATTGCTGAGCATACTAGTCAGCGCCGGGCCGAGGATTTGCCCAATGCCGTAAATGAGCGTCACAAAGCCTAAAAGATTGAGATTTCCCGGTACGCTCAGTTGGCGGGCGATAGTCATCACCAGAGATGTCGTGCCCATAAAGGTACCGCCAAAACCAAGACTGCTGATGATAAGCAAGAGAGGCGAGTCGCTGGCGAGAGTAAGCAGCACACAGATAGCCTGCACCAGCAAATTCGCCGTCAGGCAGGGCAAAGCCCCCCAACGTTTTGCTGCCCATAGCCAGCCAAAGCAACCAGGCACAATTGATAAGCCGACTAACGTCCAGAGATGGGCGGTTAACAATGGTGAGCCTGCATCTTTCGCCATGAGCGGCAGGTAAGTCGCGACGATGATATAACCAAATCCCGCCAGGCCGTACAGAATAGCCAGTAACCACCAGCTCATTATCTGTTGCTCCGTTTTTGCCAATGGCATTGGTGTGATGGCGTGTTTTTTCGAGGGCATTAAAAGCGTAAGTGCAATCAGCATCATGCCAGAAAGCGCCCCGGCGCCTTGCCATAACGTTTGCGAGGAGAGGTCAAAATGCAGGCCTGCCAGAACATATTCATTGCCCAGTGCGATGCCAATGCCAACGCCAGAAAACAAAGCTGCCAGCACAAAAGGATGGCGCGTGTGCTGCATAATCAGCGTCGAACCAAAAATCAGCATACCGGCGCTGGCGACACCCGCCAGGACGCGAATCAATAACACCAGAATAAATGGCGGCAACCATGCCATTGCGAGGATCAACAACCCGCTCGCCAGGGCAGAAGCCAACAGAAATGGGCGCAGGCGCGATGGCTGGTGAAATGCGCCAAAAGAAAATAGCAGACTGCCAGCCAGATACCCCGCATAGTTGCCGCTGGCAATCCACGAGAGCTGGCTAAATGAAAACGATCCTTCCGCCATCATGACGGGCAACATAGGCGTATAAAGGAAGCGGCCTAAACCCATACCTAAGGTCAGAACCAGCATCCCGAAAAGCGCGGTGCTGAAAGAAAAGCGTTCTACGGGATGCGTGGACGAAGGCATGTTTAACCTTGTTTGTCATTTTTGTTGTTAACAAGTTAATAACAAAAAGGTGAAGCATGCCAGCCTGTTAATGCGATGATTGAGGGGTAAAGCGATAAAAACGATTTGGTTCGCTAACGATATAAATATTACCAGAGGCATCCATCGCAACCCCTTCGGCCTGTTTGATGTTATGCGACAAACCTCGACTGCCTTTGGTTAGTGACATTTCACCGATAACCTCGCCAACCAGGGTTACTTCCTGGAGTGCGCGAGATTCATGAGACAGCACCAGAAGCGTATTTTTTTGCTGGTTAAATTCTGCGCCGGACACATCATCTAAAGTAAATTGCCGTTGTAGTGCCTCGTCTTTGCTGATGTGTAATTCATTGCTACTTAACAGCCCGTTAACTTTGTAGACCTCAATCGGATTTTTCTCTTTAAAAAACCAGAAAGTGTGATCCTGGCGAGAATAAGCCAACCCTTCAAAACCGCAATTGGTTGGGGAGTCTTGCAGCGGGATTTTTATTTTTTTGAGGATTTTTACTTCCGAGTTTGGGGTCAGTGAAATCACATAAATGGCGTAATCGCGCTCATCGCTAATGACAAACTGATTATCGCCAATGTATTCGATCGTCTCGAGATCCTTAACAAAATCCAGAGGAATTGTGCGGATAAAATCACCATTGGTGGTCATTTCAACAATGGCGGCAGGTTTGTTGATAGTGCTAAAAAGAGTATTGCTTTGTGCCGACCAGGTCAGCGAAGAGATATTATTCGTTATGCCTGCAATTTCTTTGCCGTCAATGGTGGCGTGGTAATTCTGAAATGATGCTGCATGATTGCTTTTACGGGCGCAAGATTGCACGAAGAAAGTACACACTGCCACAATGGCAAAAAGAATCACAATAACGGAGATGCGTTTACTTAACGAAATACTTTTTGTCACGGTAATCCCTTTAAGGCAAATCAATAAGATATCGAGAAGTATACGTAGCGACCTTAATGAATCCTTAACGCGGAGAAACCCCGTAATGTGCAATGCAGCGCCAGACACCATCCTGCTGGCAATAAATTGACTCAGTCAGCCCAGGGATCACCCATTGTATTTCCTCGCCGGGGGGACAGGTCAGCCAAATGCATAACCCGCAGCCGCCGCGTAAATCACGGGGAATATCGCTGACGCGAAAAGTCATGCCCGCTGCCTGCAACGCTTTGCGGGTTTGTATGACGCCGACCGTGGAGTGAAATAAAAATAAAAACTCTTTCATCGGCGTGTCCTCACTCGTTGACCAATTACCGCCGCGCCAATTGCGCCAGCAAATTGCGCATCAGGATGGGTATTTACCGGCATTCGCAGGTGAGATTCCAGCATCCGGGCAAACTTCTGGCAATGACTAACGCCACCAGTAAACAGAATCGGCGCTTCACAGGAGAGACGAGCAATGAAATTGGCACTCCTCCGCGCCATCGCGTTAATCACTCCGGCGAGAATCGCTTCTGGCGCGACGCCCGCTGAGCGCAGGCTGATCGCTTCTGATTCAGCAAACACTGTGCACATACTCGTGATGGCGTGCGGCGTGACATTTTCGGTAATGCTGTCGAGTTGCTCGACGCTGGTGCCAAGCGTGCGCGAGATCACCTCCAGGAAACGCCCGGTGCCCGCCGCGCATTTGTCATTCATCAGGAAATCGCACAGGTTACCGTCATCATCAAGCTGAATCACTTTGCTGTCCTGACCACCGATGTCGATTACCGCGCGCGTTGCTGGCGCAAGAAACCGTGCGCACAGCCCGTGACAGGAGATTTCCGTTACCTGTTTATCGGCAAAATCCACCAGTTGCCGCCCGTAGCCGGTGAGCGTCAGAAACGGCGTTGTCTCTAACCCTTCGCGCAGAGTTTCCCAGGCTTCAGTAATTGCTGTTGCCGGGCGAAAGGGGGTTGGAACGAGGAAACGGCGCGTAATCACGCCGTCTGCCAGTAAGATCCCTTTGGTGGCGGTTGAGCCGGAATCAATGCCAATCGAATATGCCACTGCCACTCCTTACAGCATCTCAATAAAGGCCGCGACACGGGTACTGAGCTGCCCGACATCCGAGGTGGAGTAGTCTGTTTCAATAGCGATATAAGGAATGTTGTGCTGCTGGCGCACATGACGTTTAATCGCCAGCGATTCCACCGCGTAGGTATGGCACGCCTGCAAAATCACATCAACTACGCCATCGACCTGATATTCCTCCACCATCTGGCTGAGCATTTTCAGGCGCTGATCGTTCGGCGAAACACAGGAGCAGCCAATCGCCAGATATTTATCCGCCAGCGCGTCGTAGACATCGCCCGTTTCTGCCACGCATTGCTCGGTCGCTTTCGCCCCGGTGCAGTTTTCATAACCGACAACCCAGCCGCCATTCTCTTCAATCGCGCGCACCACTTTTTCTGCTGCGCCGCCAATCGGGCAGCCGGTGATTAAAATGCGCGGACGCGGGTCCAGTCGCTGGCCTTCTTCCCACTGCTGACGAACGCGGGCGGTCATTGCATCCAGTTCATTGATCAACGCCTCTTTATCGAACCGGAAGGTTGCGCCGTAAACCACTTTCAGAATGTCGCTGCCGCTAAGCGCCGGAGGATTTAACTGCCCAAGATGATAAAAGTTGGCCAGTGCGCGACGTTCGCGGTTTTTCAGCGCAATGGCATCGCGCAGAGCATCTTCGCTAATCTCGTGCCCAAAACGTTCTTCTACCGTTTTTTGCAAGCGCAGCATCTCGGCTTTCCATAATGCACGCGAGGCATCGTCCTTAACGCTGTTTGGCAACTGCATCACATGAACGGGCTTAAATTCTGCCATGTATTCATACATTTTCTTTTTGCCGTCGCAGGTGGTTTCACCGACCACCAGATCAGAAAAGTAGAAGTAGGGGCATTTATCGGTTTTGCCGAAGCCGTAGCTGCTTTTAATCAGCGGGCAGAGGTTGCGCGGCAGATCTTTCTCGGCTTCTTCAATGGTTTCATCAGAGGTGGAACATAGCGAAACCACAACCGCACCGGCTGCCATCGGGATCTCTTGCGGCATAAAGGTGCAGTAGGTGCCAACCAGCGGAATGCCGCGCTCCTTGAGATCCATGACGGTGAGAAAGCCTTTCTGGCGAGCTTCAGAGAACTGATCGAAAATGGCGGGTAGATCGGTGACAAGTGACATGATTTTCCTTCCCCGTACCACGGGAGATAATGAAAAGAGGCCACATTATTACCATTCTTTTAGTGTGGTTTATTTGATCTCTCTCGCGGTTAGCCACTTAGTTTTTCATGGATTTCTATAAATTGCCGAGGGGGAACAAGGCCGGGAGCTGCGACAGCAAATACAAAATAAGTCCAATACAACCGCCAACCAGCGTACCGTTGACACGGATAAACTGGAGATCTTTGCCGATATTTAACTCGATTTGCCGCGACATATCCCGTGCGTCCCAGCTTTTTACCGTGTCGCTGATATGGCGAGTCAGGAATGCGGAAAACTCAGGCGCAATGCGGTGTGCGGCTTGTTCCAGATGACCATTTAACGACGCCCGCAAGGCATCATCGGCAATTAACGTTTCGCCAAACCATTGACCCGCCCGCGCGATACGTTCTTTCACACGAGAATCTTCACTGTTGATATCCGCATTCAGCCATTCCCGTAAATCCCCCCACAATTCACTGAGATAGCGGTTAAAAGCTTCATCTTCTTTCAGATAGCTTTTTACGGCATCGGCTCGCGCTGCCATTTCCGGATCGTTTTTCAGCTTGTCGATCAGGGCAAAAGTGGCGCGATCAAACGCATGGCGGATCTGATGCGCACGATCGCGGCTGATATCATCAAGCAAAGAATTCACCGCGTCAGAAACCAACTCCGCGCTATGTTCGCCCAGCCATTCAGTGGGCAAAATTTTGGCTTTCAGTGGATGCTCGCTCTCCAGCCAGCGAACAATTTGCTGGGCGATAAACTTGCGCGATTTATCGCGCTGGAGAAGGGCGATCAACTGTGCGATCAGCGTATCGAGCAGCACCTGATGACGATCGTTTCTGGTCATGCTCTCCAGAATCAGTGCGCTGGTGCCGGAAAGATCGACCTTATCGATCGCCCGGTGGACCGCGCGCTTAAGCAGGCGCTGAATACGCGCATCATCGGTCAGTTCGAGAAAACCGCTCATGATCTGTAACAGATGCTGACCAACGCGGCGGGCGTTCTCCGGCTGACTAAACCAGTTGCCAATCAACAACGCCGGTTCGTGACGTCGAATCAATGCCACCAGCGATTGGGTATCGAGAAATTTTTCCTGCACGAACTGGCCGAGATTTTCGCCAATCCGGTCTTTATTACGCGGGATAATCGCCGTATGACGAGAAATGATCGGAATCGGCACGCGGCGAAACAGCGCCACCACCGCAAACCAGTCCGCCAGTGCGCCGACCATCGCCGCTTCAGCAATCGCCTTCACGCCGCTCACCCAAAAATTGGGCGGCAAAAACAGCGTAACGACAAAGGTAGCAGCGGCGATAAGCAGTAAAGAGAGCGCCAACATTTTGGCGCGTCTGAGTTCAATGAGTTTATTCATATCGTAAGAATAGAGCCTGACGGTAAGAAAACGCAAAAAGCGAGATATCTTCCATAAAAATGTATCGTTTGCAGAAGAATAAAAATAGCCTGGAAACCGCCTCGGGGAATAGGAAATAGCCAGGTGTGAATGGCTTTGTTAGTCGCTAAAGTTGGGCCATCTTATCTACAGGTGACGGATCGCCATGACAAACTTTACGACCAGCACGCCGCATGACGCATTATTTAAATCCTTTCTCACACACTCTGACACCGCGCGGGATTTTATGGAGATCCACTTACCCAAAGATTTACGTGAACTGTGCGATCTCGATAGCTTAAAACTGGAATCCGCCAGTTTTGTCGATGAAAAATTGCGGGCGCTACATTCCGATATTCTGTGGTCGGTAAAGACCCGTGAAGGCGATGGCTATATTTATGTAGTGATTGAACATCAGAGCCGTGAGGATATTCATATGGCCTTTCGTCTGATGCGATATTCCATGGCGGTGATGCAGCGCCATATCGAACATGATAAACGCCGGCAGCTACCGCTGGCCATCCCGATGCTGTTTTATCACGGTAGCCGTAGCCCTTATCCCTGGTCTTTGTGCTGGCTGGACGAATTTGCCGACCCGACTACCGCACGGAAGCTTTATACCGCCGCGTTCCCGCTGGTGGATATCACTGTCGTGCCAGACGACGAGATTGTGCAGCATCGCAGAGTCGCCCTGTTGGAGTTGATCCAAAAGCATATTCGCCAGCGCGATCTGATGGGGCTTATTGACCAACTGGTAGTATTACTGGTTACAGAGTGTGCTAATGACAGCCAGATAACTGCGCTGTTAAATTACATTTTACTGACTGGTGATGAAGCGCGTTTTAATGAGTTTATCAGTGAAATTACCCGTCGACTGCCACAACAAAGGGAGCGAATAATGACGATTGCAGAGCGAATTCATAATGATGGATATATAAAAGGGGAACAGCGCATTCTTCGATTGTTTTTGCAGAATGGGGTAGATCCTGAATGGATACAAAAGATTACCGGACTTTCGGCAGAGCAAATACAGGCATTAGAGCAGCCCTTGCCTGACCGTGAGCACGATTCATGGCTCGAGAGCTAATCAGAGACGGATGACAAACGCAAAGCTGCCTGATGCGCTACGCTTATCAGACCTACATTATCTCTGCAATCTATTGAATTTGCGCGGTTTGTAGGCCGGATAAGGCGTTCACGCCGCATCCGGCATGAACGAAGCACACTTTACGTGGCGATGATAGTGACCTTCCTGCACCAACGTTGCCGCCGCCATTTATGTGAACGGTACATTAACGCTGCTGGTGGCAGCAAATGCAGACCCGGTGCGTGTTACAGCAGGTGAGAGATGAACGGTTAAAGGATATTGGGTTATGCAGGGAGGATGTGGTGTAATGGAGAGAGTCCTTCACGAAACGATGGGATTTATATGTCACCTCGTCAGATAAGGGGTTATTATTGCGAAATCATCGCTTCACGGAAAGACGTCAGAATGAAAGCTACAGAAGCCCGCCTACTCGATTTTTTAAAATGTTCGCAGCAGTTTGTTATTCCCATTTATCAACGCACCTATTCATGGACCGGGCAACAATGTCGTCAACTTTGGGACGATATCATTCGGGCCGGAAAGCGTGACGATATATCAGCACATTTTATCGGTTCGGTTGTTTATATTGAGCAGGGGTTGTATCAGGTTTCTGGTATCTCTCCGCTACTGGTCATTGATGGTCAACAGCGGCTGACGACCGCAATGTTGCTGATTGAGGCTTTATCACGCCATCTTGGCGAAGAAGAAGTTTTTGATGGCTTCTCGGCAATGAAATTGCGTAATTATTATTTGCTCAATCCTTATGAGTCCGGCGAGAAAGGATATAAATTATTGCTGACTGAGACTGATAAAGACAGTTTGCTGGCGTTAATAAAACAAAGACCAATGCCAGAAAACTATTCCCATCGAATAATGGAAAACTTTACTTTCTTTGATGAGCAAATTGCCAAACTCGGTGATGACTTGATCCCCTTATGTCGTGGGTTAGCAAAGTTATTAATTGTCGATGTGGCGCTTAATCGTGGTCAGGATAATCCGCAACTGATTTTTGAAAGTATGAACTCCACTGGTAAGGCGTTAAGTCAGGCCGATCTGGTGCGCAATTTTATTCTGATGGGTCTCGAACCAGAGCATCAAACCCGGTTGTATGAAGATCACTGGCGTCCAATGGAAGTCGCTTTTGGTCAGCAAGGTTACAGCGAATATTTTGACAGTTTTATGCGTCATTATCTGACGGTAAAAACGGGGGAGATCCCTCGGACAGATGAAGTCTATGAGGCATTTAAACTGCATGCTCGTAGCCCGAGTGTTGCCGAAAAAGGTGTGGATCGGCTGGTTGAAGATATTCACATCTACGCGGAGTATTACTGTGCAATGGCATTGGGTAAAGAAAGTGACAAATCGCTTGCCACGGCTTTTCAGGATTTGCGCGAGTTAAAGGTCGATGTGGCGTATCCTTTCTTACTGGCGCTTTATCATGACTATAAAAATGGCGTTTTGTCTCAAGAAGATTTCCTGAACATAATTCGTTTAATTGAATCTTATGTTTTCCGCCGTGCAGTGTGTGCGATTCAGACAAATTCTCTGAACAAGACGTTTGCCACTTTTTATAAGGTCATTAATAAAGAAAAATATCTGGAAAGCATTCAGGTACATTTTATGAACCTGCCTTCATATCGTCGTTTCCCCAACGATGATGAATTTAAACGGGAATTAAAAGTTCGCGATCTCTATAACTTCCGCAGTCGCAGCTACTGGTTACGACGCCTGGAAAACGATAAACGCAGAGAGCGCGTGGAAGAGTTTACGATTGAGCATATTATGCCGCAGAACGAAAATTTGTCGGCTAAATGGCGTGAAGAGCTGGGAAGTGACTGGCAACGCATTCATAAAGAACTGTTGCATACGTTGGGGAATCTCACATTAACGCGCTATAACTCCCGCTACAGTGACAGACCTTTCGCGGAAAAACGCGATATTGAAGACGGCTTTAAACATAGCCCGCTCTATTTGAATATCGGTCTTGGACAGTGCGAAAAATGGGATGAAGCAGCCATTCGCGCCCGTGCAGATCGTCTGGCCGATCTCGCGGTTCAGGTCTGGCAAGCGCCTGCTCTTCCTGAAGAGGTTTTAGCTGTTTATCGGGCGCAGCCGGAGAACAAAACCAGTTACAGCCTGAGTGATTATCCTTTTCTTGCTGATGGTTCGCATAGCCGGGTGTTATTTGATCATCTTCGCGATGAAGTTATGCGCCTGGACGCAGGGATCACGCAGGAAGTTTTAAAGCTCTATATTGCGTTTAAAGCTGAAACGAATTTTGTTGATGTTGTACCGCAAAAAAGCCGACTGCGGTTGTCGCTTAATATGCAGTTTCATGAACTGGTCGATCCGAAAGGTATTGCCAAAGATGTGACAAATGTTGGGCGATGGGGCAATGGTGATGTGGAAATTGGTTTCAGTGACCTCGCACAACTTCCTTACATTATGGGATTAATTCGTCAGGCATTTGAAAAACAGATGGAGAGCGCGTTGGTATAACGTGGCGAATAATACCCGGTAGCACTGGCGCTACCGGGTCAATGTATCAGGCGACTTTCTGTTTACCCGCAATCACCCCAATAAACTCCTGCACCTGCCTTTGTTTACGCGCCGACAGCTTGCACACCTGGCGCAGCGACTGCATCAGTTCGCTCTCGGCGGCGGCGGGTGGTTGGGCGGTGAGGACAATACAGCCTTCCATTACTTTGACATCTACCGCAGTGCCGGTGGCAAAACCGGCGGCTTCCAGCCACTGACCTTTCAGGGTGATGGCGGGAATACGGCTGTAATCCGGGTAGTGACTCGCATAACTCACGGTTAATTGACGGTTATTTGCCGGGGAGACTTCTGCTTCGAACGGTTGTGCAATAGAATGCGTGTCAGTCATAACTGCTATTCCCTATAAATAGTGATTGTGATTAGCGGTGCGGGTGTGTTGGCGCACATCCGCACCGCGCTAAATACCTGGACATATCATCAGTAAATACAGGGAAAGTCCAGCTAAAAATTAATGAAAATAAGATGAAAATTAGCGTGAAATATAATTTTTGCTGATGTGAATAAAGCGGCTATTGAGCCGCTTTATTGCTTTTTTGAGGGCGGGAAAATTAGTTTATCGCCGCGTTAGTCAGTGCGTCTGCAAGGTGCAGTTGGGTTTGTTGGGCGGATTGAAGTCCTAAAAATAAAAATCTACATTTTTCCATAAGGATACTAACTTTATTAACTATATTCCTTTGTTCCGCCAATGGAGGGGTAGGGAATAGAAATTTACTAATTTCTCCAAGATATAGGCATGGTTGAGCTCCGCCTCGTTTATGAGAGTGAATCATTGACTGTAATAACTTCGAGTCCATTGCAAGTTTTAAATACTCAGGTTCGATTAATAATGGTTTTATAATCGCTACGCTCCTTACGAGTGCGAAATCAGAACAGTCCTTAATTAAAGAAGATCTACCAATTGTTCCACCAACCGAAACAATTAATAAGTCACCTTTTTCAGGTAAGCATCGCTCACGGGATTTTTCATAGTCAATCGCTGAGATATAATCACAGTTATTGTAGTCTAAATAACCGTCACGGATATTTTTTGCTGAAAGTAATTTATACCCTTCGGCAATACGAGGTGGTGTTTTATGATCTCCATCAGTAATTTTAGATGAAATATCATTTAAACGACACCACTCCCACCCTTCCGGAAGTTCAAACGGTTTTTCCTCATCGCTAATCGGGGGCAACGGTTTTTGTTTTTTTATTTTCCCTTCTTTCACCAATTGAGCTTTTTCCTGCGCAATTCGTTTGAGCAGTTCAGAGGCTGGTTCGTCATTCGGATCCTGCAGCACAAGTTTACCCATTACGGCCAGTTGCAGAATGGTCTGTTTTAACGCATCCACGCTGGCTTCGGTGGTAAATAGTGTGTCGAAATGCTCGCTAATACGCGCCCAGTTTTCAGCCAGTTCCTCGGCGTTTTGGCTGTGTGTAAGCGTTCCCAACAGTGTTTCAACCAGTTGCTGATGTGCGTCCAGACTGGTCAGGGATTGCTGTTCTAGTTGGTCGCATAGGGACATGAGTTCATTCATCTTTTTAACAATATGAATTTGCTCTTTAGCTGGAGGAATACATACTGGTAATGGGTTAAGTTTTGCTAACGATATATTAGCAATATTTGTAGTTTGACTTGCTGATTCAATTAACTGTGATTTATAAGTTTCGCATCTGAGTAAGGCCATTAAATAAATTTCATTAACAACTAATGGTCTCAATACACTCAAGAATCCGCCAAATGTAAATTTGCTATTATCAGGTAGAGAAGCTAGGGCGACTTTACCAACCAATTCACGACTATTTGCCATAGACATGACTATATCGTGTTCTTGGAGGTATTGATCATCTCGCTTTACAAAACTATCAGATATATATATTAAATCATCCCAATCTATTTGTTCTTGCACGTTCGCTGTTCGTAAACAAGCTATTTTACCTGGGGCTTGAAATTGAGACTTCTCATTTCCTGGAAAAGTTATGCCACGAATGATATTGGTAAAGTCACCCAATCGCACCCACTCCCACCCCTCCGGCAATTCAAATGGCTTCTCTTCCTCGCTAATTTCCGGCAGTGGTTTTTGCTTTTTAATTTTCCCCTGTTTCACCAGCTCTGCTTTTTCCGCCGCAATACGCTTCAGCAGCTCCGACGCCGGTTCATCATTCGGATCCTGCGGCACCAGTTTACCGCGCACAGCCAGTTCCAGAATCAGCTCACGTAATTTCTTAATGCCATATAAATCAATTTTTCCGGAACTGCCGCGCCCGGCGGTGGAACGGGTTTGCAACGCCGAGGTCCAGGTTTCCATATGATCAACGATCAGCTTTTCCACACTCATTAGTTAACCTCCTTGCCAGACAGCGCAGCGCCAAGAATATCGCGCAGTTGATTACGCAGCGTCTGGATCTCCGCCTGCTGTTTTGCATACTGCGCTAACAGTTCGTCCGGATCATGGCTAACGGTTTCCGCCTGATGTGGGTTTTTAATATCCAGATTGAAGTTGCGCGCAATGACATCATCAATGCTGACTTTCCACGCCTGCTCATTCTCGACGCGGCTGGCAAAACCATCGGCCTCGTTACCCCACCAGTCGATCTCCGCCTGAAACTCTTCAAACTTCATCGGCTTGGTTTTACTGTAATTTTTCACGCCCGCCGGATACGGATGCTCATAGAACCAAATCTCTTTGGTTGGCTGACCTTTGGTAAAGAACAACAGGTTGGTTTTAATGCCGGTATAGGGGTTAAACACACCATTCGGTAAACGCACGATGGTATGCAGATTGCACTCTTCGGTAAGCAGCTTTTTGATTTTGGTTTTAACGCCTTCGCCAAATAGCGTGCCATCCGGCAATACCACCGCCGCACGACCGTTTTTCGCCAGTACTTCCACAATCAGTTGCAGGAACAAATCCGCCGTTTCGCGGGTTTGCATCTCTGCTGGAAAGTTCTTCTCAATACCGTCTTCTTCCGTGCCACCAAACGGCGGGTTGGTAACAATGACATCCAGTTGCTCATCCCAGGAGGAAAGCGGTTTGTTCAGAGTGTTGTCGTGACGAATTTGCACTGGCACTTCAATGCCGTGTAGCAGCATATTGGTGGTCGCCAGCAGGTGCGGAAGCTGTTTTTTCTCAACACCGTGGATCTGTTGTTGCAGCGTCTGATGATCGGCGACGCTCTTCACGTATTTGTTCTTTACATGATCAAATGCGCAGGCAAGAAAACCGCCCGTACCGCAGGCCGGGTCCATAATGGATTCGCCGAGTTTCGGATCAACGCGATCCACCATAAAGCGAGTGACGGCGCGTGGAGTATAGAATTCGCCCGCATTGCCCGCAGATTGCAGATCTTTAAGGATCTGTTCGTAAATATCACCAAACAGATGCCGTTCGCTGGCGCTGGTAAAGTCAATTTCGTTCAGCTTGTTGATCACCTGACGCAGTAGCGTACCGTTTTTCATGTAGTTATAGGCATCGCTGAACGCCTGCTTTACCACGTAGCCGCGTGGGTTTTTATCGATAGGCGCAGTGAGGTTTTTTAACGCCGGGAACAGATCATCATTAACGAATTCCAGCAGGGAATCACCGGTAATGCCCTGAGCGTTTGCGGCCCAACTGCGCCATAAATAACGCTGTGGGATCGGATATTGATAGTTATCCTGCTCCAGTTCCAGCGCCTCTTCCTGGGCATCGAAGATTTTCAAAAACAGTAGCCAGGAGAGCTGACCGAGACGCTGCGCATCGCCGTCCACACCGGCATCTTTGCGCATAATATCTTGTAATGATTTGATTACTGAACTGATAGACATATTGTATTCCATGAAAAACAAGGCCTTCTGCAACACGATGGTTGCAGAAGGCGCAAAAGAGAGTTGTTAAGCAGAGCGGGGCGGTAATTGGTAGATTTCGTTTTCCAGCTCGCTGAGCGCCTGATTATACCCGTTACGGTCGCCAAATCCGGTTTTAATAATCTCCGGTAAGGTGCCCATGCTGTCGAATGGTTTAAGTTTCAGCACCTGAATACTTTCGATCTCCTGTACGCCCGCATCGGCGTATTTATCCAGCAGATTATCGAGCACGGCTTGCGCTGCTTCAGAGTATTTTGTGAAGTAGTTCCGCTTGCGCACGTTCTCGGCGCGCTCTTTGCGGGTTAACGGCGGCTGACCATACACTACGTGGCAAAGCATGTCGAACGGGTCGAGATCTTTACCGACTTCTTCTGCCAGTACTTCCCAGATGATCCCCTGTTGCTCCAGCTCGTGAATGATCGCTTCTTTGCGATCGGCGTCCTGCCACTTGCGGGTAAAGTCATTCAGCGAGGCATATTCTTTGAGCAGTGTTTTGCGGGTGTAATCTTTAAAAGATTCGGTAACCAGTTTACCGTCGGCATCGTAATACTGAACACGCTGCGCAATAACACCCACCGCCACGCCATTGACGTGAAACTTGCGGATTTTCTTCTCGTCTTCTTCCGGAAGTGGGCCAACATCATCGGTATCGGTAACCTGGTATGGCGGCGCAGGCGGTTCATCAACGCCTGTCACCTGCTCTTCGTCGTGTTCGCTGATTTCTTCGAGTTTCTCTTCAAAATCAGATTCTGGATCGGCGATATCCTCTGGTGTGGTATCCATAACTTTTTCGGGAATGCCATCGAAACGCTCATCGGCAAACAGTTCGGTGGCTTTTTTAAAGTCGAGGATGGTAAACCAGAGTTTGCCGTAACGCTCGTCGATGCGTGTACCACGACCGATAATTTGCTTGAATTTGGTCATCGACTGGATGTTCTGGTCCAGTACTACCAGTTTGCAGGTTTTAGCATCCACACCGGTGGTCATCAGCTCTGAAGTGGTCGCGATAACCGGGTACGGTTTTTTTGGGTTGATGAAGTTATCCAACTGAGCTTTGCCAATTTCATCATCGCCGGTGATTTTCATGACGTATTTGTCGTTCTTTTTCACCTGCTCCGGGTTGAGATTCACCAGGGCGCGGCGCATACGTTCTGCATGATCGATGTCGTTACAGAAGACGATGGTTTTATCCATCGGGTTGGTGCGCTTGAGGTAGTCGGTAATGGTTCTGGCAACCAGTTCTGTGCGTTCGTCGATTACCATCGTGCGATCGAAATCTTTCTGGTTATAGATACGATCGTCGATCACTTCGCCGTTTAAGTCAGTTTGCCCTTTGGTTGGGCGCCAGCCTTGCAGATCAACATCAATATCAACACGGACAACTTTATAAGGGGCGAGGAAGCCGTCTTCGATCCCTTCTTTTAGTGAGTAGACGTAAACCGGATCGCCGAAGTAATCCGTGCTGGAGACTTCATGCGTCTCTTTTGGCGTGGCGGTTAAGCCAATTTGGGTGGCGGAACTGAAATAATCAAGGATCTCTCGCCAGGCGCTGTCTTCGGATGCGCTGCCGCGATGGCATTCGTCGATCACGATCAGATCGAAGAAATCTGGTGCGACTTGTTTAAACGCTTTTTGGTCTTCCTCCGGGCCAGTTATAGCCTGATAGAGCGCGAGGTGAATTTCATAAGCGGGATCAATGGTGCGTCCGCTGACTTTGGTCATTGCCGTACCAAATGGCTGGAAATCATTATTTTTGGTTTGGTCGACCAGAATGTTGCGATCGGCAAGGAACAAAATGCGTTTTTTATTTTTTGATTTCCACAGGCGCCAGATGATCTGGAATGCGGTATAGGTTTTCCCTGTTCCGGTCGCCATGACCAGCAGAACGCGGTTTTGCCCGTTGGAGACGGCTTCAATGGTTTTGTTGATTGCCTGAAGCTGGTAATAACGTGGCGATTTACCGCTGCCATCGTCGTAATAGTCCTGAGTAATCACCGGAAGCTGAGCTTGTGTGTATCCTTTCCAGAGGCAGAATTTTCGCCAGAGTTCAGCGGGGGAGGGGAAGTCATCCAGCGTTATTTGCTTTTCAAGGCATTCACCTTCGGCTGCGGTGGCATCGCGGAAGATAAAGCCATCCCCGTTGGTGGCAAAAACAAAAGGAACGTCCAGCAGGCGCGCATATTCAATGCCCTGTTGCATCCCTTTGCCAATTTCATGTTTGTTGGCTTTTGCTTCAATCACGGCTAAGGGAATGCCTGGTTTGTGATACAGCACGATGTCAGCAGATTTTACCGTTCTGCGTGCCGCAACTTTACCACGTACGATGACTTTACCGTCCCGGAGTTTGACCTCCTGTCTGATTTGCGTTGTGTTGTCCCAGCCTGCATTGAGAATGGCTGGCATAACGCATTTGGTAATGATGTCTGCTTCCGTCAGGTTACTTAGGTTCAGTTCCGCCATGGGGTGTTCTCATCTAAATGCGATGCGCAAATTCTACACAGAAAAATAGATGAATTCATCTGTTCAAAGAGTATTATCAGCGTTAATTCACTGTTTTAAAGGTATTCTTGAGTTTCATCAATAGCTGGATAAGGATTCATATGGGGAATGTTCGGTTCTTGCAAGGAGTGAAAAAATATTTTTGTACTAAGGCATTAGATGTCATTCTGCTAATTTATCTACTCCTTGGTTTTATACTTCTCCCTTATAAATATCTGTGGAAAGATATTATTTTATCTCTGTGCTTTGTTGGTATTCTTCTTTATGCATTAGTGGAAGAAAATCGCATTACAGAATATATGGGGTATTTTGTTAAGTTCAGTAATAAAAACAGGTTGAATAGTTGTGCTGCTTGGTGTTCACTTATTGCATGGTTTATATTTTTGTTCTTTGTGCTTTCAATTAATATTTTTCCAGTCAGTGCCTCTGTATATATTTTTAGTGCTTTTTCATTATTTGTTTTTCTGGGAGGTATTTTTATTATATTAGAGTTAGAGTTTAAAGAAAATAAAAAATTAATGATTATTAGGTCTGTGACTATAGCAGTCATGCCAATTATATATTTATTCACAAGTAGTTATGCTTCCAGTTTGTTTTTAAGTTTGAGTAATCTAAACATCACGCTAACTCCATGGGTTGAGTATTTCTGGAAAGGGATGGCTTTTATGTTGCTTTTCTTCATGTTAATGCAACTTATTATCTATTTTGCTTTTTTAACTCTGGTGACTAAATTAAATGTGTATAGGTTATTTATACTTGCCGGAGCATTTATCGTATCTACTATTTTAGTGGCTTTTGCTTCAAAAAATGTAGAAGGTATTTCGTACTACGTTTTAAAAAGCACCATAGATTTTGAATGGCGTAATCAGATTAAATGTGGCCAGTTGAATATTTCACGTTCGAATGAAAAGTATTTTGGGTTTAATACTGATAAATATACTGTATTTTATTCCAATAGAGAGGGGAAATGGGGTTTTGATGAGTTGAAATGTAAGAAAAGTTCTGACAGGAGAGATGCATATTCCATTGAGAATGTCTCAGAATATAACGTGCCTGGATGGCTGAAATAATTCATCTTTATAAATTATATAGTAAAGGTTCTGGTCATAAATGAGCATGGTTAAACATAAACGGGGCACACTCTACACACTTGATGTGCATCAAGAAGCTGAACTTAAAGCTTTGGTTAATAAATCCGACGAACATATTGATTACAGCGACATTCCTGCGTCTGGTAGCGAAGCATGGGCTGACGCCACACGCGGCAATTTTTTGCCAGATCCAGGTATTCACGCGCAATAAAACTTAGCGGAGGGGAGCACGTCGTTCTGTTTCCCCCTCACTGCTAAGTGGGGCATTGGGTTGCTTTACACTCAACCTTTCACGATTACTTCCTCAACCCTTCAAACGCTGCCCGAATCTCTTCCTCTGGCAGCTGAATCCCGATAAACACCATCGTACTATGCGGTTTTTCATCGCCCCACGGGCGGTCCCAGTCGGCGCTGTAGAGGCGTTGGACGCCCTGGAACAGCAGGCGGTTAGGTTCGCCGTCAATCCATAGCATCCCTTTGTAACGCAGTAGTTTATCCGCCGACTCCAGCAGCAGGTTTTCCATCACGCGGGAAACTTCGCTGATATCTACCGGGTAATCCAGTTCCACCACAATCGACGAAATATCGTTTTGTTTGTCCGCGATAAAGTGAAAACGTGGCTTGGTGCTGACGACGTTCTCTTCCAGCATAAAACCGTTGGTGTTGAACAGCAGGCCCAGGTCGATGTCGCCGTGGGTGACGGTGTAGACCGGTGCACGGGCGTTGATGCGCGCCAGACGTTCACGCAGTTTTTCTGCTTCGCCTGCGACGTCGGTTTTAGTCAGCAGAATACGGTCGGCGTAGCCAACCTGTGACTGGGCGATGGTGAACTGGTTCATCTGCTCATCGGCATGTACCGCATCCACCAGCGCAATCACGCCATCCAGCAGGTAACGCTGGCATAAAATCTCATGGGAGAAAAAGGTCTGAATAATCGGGCCGGGATCGGCCATGCCGGTGCATTCAATGACCAGACGGTCGAACTGAATATTGCCCTTGTCGAGATTATCCAGCAGGTCGAGTAGGGCGTCTTCCAGCTCGTTGGAGCGCGAACAGCAGATGCAGCCGTTGGTCAGCGTTTTGATCTGCGTGGCGCGATCGCCAATCAGTTGATCATCAACGGAGACTTCGCCGAATTCGTTTTCAATCACGGCAATCTTGTAGCCGTGTTGTTCATTAAGAATATGGCGCAGCAGGGTGGTTTTGCCTGCGCCTAAAAAACCGGTGAGTAGGGTAACTGCAATCGGGTTCATGCTCTCTCCATTAACAACAGCGCATACCGCCTTTACCATCGCCGCCGTAGCGCGCGTTCTGGCGTTCGCGGAAGAATTCTTCATAGCTCATGTACGGCTTGTCGGGATGGTTGGTCTTCATATGCTCGACGTAGTTGTCGTAGTCTGGAATGCCAATCAACATCTTCGCCGCCTGGCCGAGATATTTTTTTGCCTGTCCTAAGTTACCAAACATTTTGCCTTCCAGATATGCGTAAAGCCCGGAAGGTCCGGGCTGGGGATTTGCCGGATGCGGCGTAAACGCCTTATCCGGCCTACGATAGACATTTTGTAAGCCGGATAAGGCAACCGGTTAGTGGTGCGAAGAGATCTTCACGCCGCCTTCCGGGATTGGAACGTACGGTGTTTCTTTATCAGTACGTTTGTCGCTGTTACGCACCTTCAGCCAGGTTTTGAAACCGTAGAAGATGATGCTGTACACCACAATCAGGAACAGAATACTCAGGCCTGCGTTGGTGTAGTTGTTCACAACGATGTGGTTCATGTTGGCAATCTGCTGCGCCGTCAGGTCAGTACCGTTAGCAATCTTCTCTTTGTACTGGCTTGCCATGTAGAAGAAGCCTTCCATCTGCGGGTTGGTGCTGAACAGTTTCAGGCCCAGCGCCCAGGTGGTGCAGATAAGCAGCCATACAGCCGGAACAACAGTTACCCAGATGTATTGGGTGCGCTTCATCTTAATCAGTACAACGGTGCCCAGTACCAGCGCCACGGCTGCCAGCATCTGGTTGGAGATACCGAACAGCGGCCACAGGCTCTTAACGCCGCCCAGCGGATCGACCACGCCCTGATACAGCAGGTAGCCCCACAGACCCACACAGCCCGCAGTACCGATGATACCGGCAACCAGAGAGTCGGTTTTTTTCAGGAACGGGATGAAGTTACCCAGCAGGTCTTGCAGCATAAAGCGGCCAGAACGGGTACCCGCATCCAGCGCGGTCAGGATGAACAGGGCTTCGAACAGAATACCGAAGTGATACCAGAAGCCCATGTCAGCCATCGGCAGCACTTTGTGGAACACGTGAGCGATACCTACCGCCAGCGTTGGCGCACCACCTGCACGGTTCAGGACAGAAGGCTCACCAATGTCTTTCGCGGTTTGCAGGATCTGCTCTGGCGAAATCACGAAGCCCCAGGAGCTGACGGTCGCTGCCGCGTGTGCGGTAACGTCTTTCAGCTGTGCCATGATGATCGGCGCGTTCTCGCCACCCATTTCATGCAGGTTAGGCATGGTGATGCCGAGGCCAGCAGGCGGGGTGTTCATCGCGAAGTAAAGACCCGGTTCGATGATGGACGCAGCAACCAGCGCCATAATCGCCACGAAGGACTCCATCAGCATTGCGCCGTAGCCGATGAAACGCGCGTCGGTTTCATTAGCCAGCAGTTTCGGCGTCGTACCGGAAGAGATCAGCGCGTGGAAGCCAGATACCGCACCACAGGCGATGGTGATGAACAGGAACGGGAACAGAGCGCCTTTCCACAGCGGGCCAGTACCGTCAATGTACTGGGTCATGGCAGGCATTTTCAGTTCCGGGTTCAGCACCACGATACCCAGCGCCAGGCCGACGATAACGCCGATTTTCAGGAAGGTTGCCAGATAGTCGCGCGGTGCGAGGATCAGCCACACTGGCAGCAGTGCGGAAACAAACGCATAGCCAATCAGCGCGAAAGTAATGGTGGTATCTTTAAAGGTCAGTGCCGGACCCCAGTACGGATCGTGAGCAATCACGCCACCGAAGTAGATAGAGGCAACCAGCAGCACGATACCAATGACAGAGACTTCACCCACACGCCCCGGACGAATAAAGCGCATGTAGATACCCATAAACAGCGCAATCGGTACGGTTGAGCAAACGGTGAAGACCCCCCACGGACTTTCGGCCAGGGCTTTAACCACAATCAGTGCCAGAACGGCGAGGATGATGATCATGATTAAGAAACAGCCAAACAGCGCGATAGTCCCCGGTACTGGTCCCATCTCTTCTTTGATCATCTCACCAAGAGATGCGCCGTTACGGCGAGAGGAGATAAACAGCACCATAAAGTCCTGAACCGCACCGGCCAGCACGACCCCCGCCAGCAGCCACAGCGTGCCAGGCAGGTAGCCCATCTGCGCGGCGAGAACCGGACCCACCAGCGGACCAGCACCGGCGATAGCGGCGAAGTGGTGACCAAACAACACGTAACGGTTAGTCGGAACGTAGTTCAGACCGTCGTTGTTAATAACCGCAGGCGTCGCGCGCGTGGGGTCGAGTTTCATCACCTTCTGGGCGATGTACAGACTGTAGTAGCGATACGCCACCAGATACACCGACACAGAGGCGACCACGATCCACAGGGCGCTGACGTGCTCCCCCCGACGTAATGCAACTACCGCGAGGCAGAATGCACCGATGATTCCGAGAATCACCCAGGGTATGTGCTTGAATATCTTTTTAGTATCCATAGTAAAACCTGGCATGTATTGATTAATAGTTGGCCGAAGCCGTTCTAGGTTTGCGTTGCGTTTGAGGAGGTAAATTGACCGCTATCCTGCAGTGATGTTGCCAGAGTTACGCGCGCGTAAAGTAAGGTAAATAACTGAGTGGTTATTTTAGGGACGTAAGCGGTCAGGAATGGCGGTGAGCGGCAAAGGCGTCGTTTAAGTGACCATAAATATGTGATTTATATCACATATTTATATTGCGAATAATTTATGTAAATAATGGCTTTTTAAATTCAGGGGGTGAATAAAATTACTCGGCGTCATCTCCGCGGGATTTTCATAAAGTTTTTCCTTTCCAGGCCGAAAATCTTGCATCGGTCCACAGGAAAGAGAAACCATGTTAAAACGTATCAAAATTGTGACCAGCCTACTGCTGGTTTTGGCCGTTTTTGGCCTTTTACAACTGACTTCAGGCGGTCTGTTCTTTAATGCCTTAAAGAACGACAAAGAAAATTTCACTGTTTTACAAACCATTCGCCAGCAGCAATCCACGCTGAATGGCAGCTGGGTCGCTTTGTTGCAGACGCGTAACACCCTCAACCGCGCGGGTATCCGCTACATGATGGATCAGAACAATATTGGTAGCGGTTCAACCGTTGCTGAGCTGATGCAGAGTGCCAGTATTTCGCTGAAACAGGCGGAAAAAAACTGGGCGGATTACGAAGCGTTGCCGCGTGACCCGCGTCAGAGCACCGCCGCAGCGGCAGAGATCAAACGTAATTACGATATTTATCACAATGCGCTGGCGGAGCTGATACAACTGTTAGGTGCAGGCAAAATCAACGAGTTCTTTGATCAGCCGACCCAGGGATATCAGGACGGTTTCGAGAAGCAGTATGTGGCTTACATGGAGCAAAACGATCGGCTCTATGATATCGCCGTCAGCGATAACAATGCCTCCTACAGCCAGGCGATGTGGATTCTGGTAGGCGTGATGATCGTCGTACTGGCGGTCATCTTCGCCGTCTGGTTCGGTATTAAAGCCTCGCTGGTCGCGCCAATGAATCGCCTGATTGACAGCATTCGTCATATTGCAGGCGGCGATCTGGTGAAACCGATTGAGGTGGATGGCTCTAATGAGATGGGGCAACTGGCAGAGAGTTTGCGCCATATGCAGGGAGAGCTGATGCGTACCGTCGGTGATGTGCGCAACGGGGCCAATGCCATCTATAGCGGTGCCAGCGAAATCGCCACCGGCAATAACGATCTCTCTTCGCGCACCGAGCAACAGGCCGCTTCGCTGGAAGAGACGGCAGCCAGCATGGAGCAACTGACCGCAACGGTGAAACAGAATGCCGAAAATGCGCGCCAGGCCAGCCATCTGGCGTTAAGTGCTTCCGAAACGGCGCAACGCGGCGGCAAAGTGGTGGATAACGTGGTGCAGACCATGCGCGATATCTCCACCAGTTCGCAGAAAATCGCCGATATTATCAGCGTAATTGACGGCATTGCCTTCCAGACCAATATTCTGGCTTTGAACGCGGCGGTTGAGGCTGCGCGTGCGGGTGAGCAAGGACGCGGTTTTGCGGTGGTCGCGGGAGAAGTGCGTAATCTGGCCCAGCGTAGCGCTCAGGCTGCTCGTGAAATTAAAAGCCTGATTGAAGACTCGGTGGGGAAAGTGGATGTTGGCTCTACGCTAGTCGAAAGCGCCGGGGAAACAATGGCGGAGATTGTCAGTGCCGTGACCCGCGTGACGGACATTATGGGCGAAATTGCTTCTGCTTCTGATGAGCAGAGCCGTGGTATCGATCAGGTTGGCTTAGCGGTTGCTGAGATGGACCGGGTAACTCAACAGAACGCCGCGCTGGTGGAAGAATCTGCCGCCGCCGCCGCCGCGCTGGAAGAGCAGGCCAGTCGCCTGACCGAAGCAGTGGCAGTGTTCCGGATTCAGCAACAGCAGCAACAGCAGCGTGAAGCATCGGCTGTGGTAAAAACCGTGACGCCAGCTACGCCGCGCAAAATGGCCGTGGCAGATAGCGAGGAGAACTGGGAAACGTTTTAACGTAATAATGCCGGATGAGTATTTCATCCGGCGTTTTTATTATTAAACCAGGAACAGTGAAATCGCCGGGATATATGTCACCAGCATTAGCATTAACAGTAGAGCCGCCAGTAGGGGCAGGGATTGTTTAAAGAAATTTCCCACCGAAACTTGCGTGATATTACATACCAGCAGCATCACGGTACCTACCGGTGGCGTGAATGCGCCAATCGACAGGTTGAAGATCATGATGATGCCAAAATGCACCGGATCGATGCCAAAGTATTCGACCACCGGTTTTAATAGTGGTACCAGGATCAGCAAAATGGCGTTTCCTTCCAGAAACATCCCCAGCGTCAGCAGCAATATGTTGATAATCAACAGGAACATGTATTTGTTTTCGGTCAGCGAAGTCACAAAATTCGCCACTGCGACACCAGCATGTTCCATTGAGAAAATCCATCCCAATGCGGCGCTGGCCATGATTACCAGCATCACCGATGCGGTTGCGCGTGCCGTTTCGCCCAATGCTTTGACGACATGAGAAATCTGCATTTCACGATAGATAAAAAAGCCAATCGCCAGCACGATTAGCACCGCTACTGCACCTGCTTCTGTTGGGGTGAAAATGTTAGCGCGAATACCACCCACCACAGCAAAAATGAGGAACAGCGCAGGCCAGGCCTGTCCCAGCGAGAACACCACCTCTTTGCCCGTAGGCCAGCTTTCACGCGAGGGTTTAGCGTTAGTTTTGCGGGCGACAAGGTAGACGGTAAACATCAGTACGACTGCGCATAGCAAACCAGGTACCAGTCCGGCGATAAACATTTTTCCGATAGAGACATCGGCAACCAGACCGTAAATAATCAGGGCTATTCCAGGCGGTATGATCGGGGTGACTAACGAGCCACCAGCGGTAATGGCGGCGGCAAACGCGCGATTGTAGCCTTTACGCTCCATCTCCGGCACCATCATGCGCGACAGCATCGCCGCGTCAGCAAGGTTAGAGGCGCTGACGCCGCCCATCATGGTGCTGACGAGAATGTTTGCCACGCCCAGTCCGCCGCGCATTTTCCCCACCAGAACGTTGGCAATGTGCAGGATGCGTTCGGCAATGCCGGTGTAGCTCATTAGTGTGCCTAGCAAGATAAAAAACGGAATTGCCAGCAATGATGGGCTTTGCGTTGGCGCGATTAGTCTTTGCACGGCAATTTCAATCGGTACGCTGGAGAAGAATAAAAAGTAAGCGATGATACCAATAAACATCGCCAGATAGACCCGAATGTTGAGAAACAAACAGACGATCATTAGCGGAATAATCAATAACCAACTCATTGCATTTTGTCTCCGCTATCGGATTGTTTTGTATCGTTTATTAACCAGTAGAGGGTATAAATAGCCGTTGCCAGTGCGCCGACAGGGACCGCCAGATCGATCCAGAACCATGAAACCTTCAGAATTTGTGTCACTTTAAACTGCGCCATTTCGGCTAGTCGGTAGCCCAGCCAGGCCATATAAAGCAGCAGTGCGATGGAGAGAAGGGCGACCAGTACTGCAATAACACGCCTGAGTTTGCCTGGAAGCATCTCCATCAGGAAGGGAATGGTCAGGTGCGCCCTGTCACGTTCCGCCACCACTCCACCTAACATCACCACCCAAATCATCAGCATTCCCGACATTTCTTCTGTCCATTGAAGCGGTTGGCCGATGAAATAACGCATAAATACCGCTCCAATTGTCACCACAACCAGAACGAATAGCGCAAAGGCAGCACTAAATTCTGCCACTTTGCCAAAAAGACGCATGAAACCTCCTGTTAGTGCGTGTCCTGCCTAAGAGAGATGAGGCAGGACGCTGAGCATTAATGCTTATTGCAGTTGCTGTTGAATGGTTTCGTACAGACCTGGTGTCCATTCCGGGAATTGAGAGTAAACTTCGCGTGCTTTCTTCTGGAATGGTCCAGTATTGGGATAGATCACTTCGACGCCGGCTGCCTGCATGGTTTTCAACATTTCGGCATCACGCTCAAGAGTGAGTTTCTGGCTATAGACACCCGCTTCATAGCCGGTCTGGTGGATCATCTCCAGTTGTTCTGGTGAAAGGGTGCCAAAGAAGGCTTCACCACCTATCCACACTGAGGTATTTGTCAGGTAGTTAACCATTGTCAGATATCTTGCCTGCTCATACAGTTTTTGCCCTTGCAGCACTGAAATTGGGTTTTCTACGCCGTCAATAACGCCCTGGGTTAATGCGGGATAAACTTCGCCTAATGGCATGGGAGTTGGTGTTGCCCCCATCGCCTGAATGGCTTTTATTTGCATGACGTTATTAGGAACGCGAATTTTTAAACCTGCGAGATCGTCAACGGTGCGAATGGGTTTTTTCGAAATAATCTGTCGAGTGCCATAGAGATAATTATTCATTACCACATGAATTCCCTTTTTCTTCAGACTTTCATTTTTTTGTTTAAACCAGTCGCTTTCATATATTTTGAACAGTTTTTGCGGATCGTCAGTCAGATACGGTCCAAACAAAATCCCTAAATCGGGTTCATAATCGGCAAGAAAAGCCACATCACTCAAGGTTATGACATTCATGCCCATCATGGCTTGCTCGGTGACATCCTGTTTTGATCCCAATTGGGAGCTGGGATAGAGCGCAAGTGTTATTTCGCCATTACTTTTTTTATTTAATAGGTCTGCCCAGTAACGCATGACCACATCCAGGGGTTCTCCAGGGTTATTTTCATAGGCAACTTTTATTGAAATAGGTTTTGCCTGGATTATTGACGGTAAAAAAAGGGTACTGACAGTAATTAGCATCGCTATTATTTTGCTCATCTTTACTTACTCCATGCTAAGGAAATAAAACTCCAACATTGTTGTCGGGAGTGAAACCTTATGAAAAAGCAGTCATTACTGAAAAGTAGTCAGCGAATAGCAGAATGGCTGCAGATGTATCATAAATTCGTGCACCGGGTAATACTTTGCTGCTTTTAATCGGTTTTTAATGCATTTTTTGATTGTATATCTTAAAGTTATGTAATGCATGACGTTACAAGGAACACCCTCTGATGAGTTTAGTTATCGCTGATAAGATCTCTTATTCGGTTGATGATTTATTAAAAATAAAATCATTAATTTGGCTGCGGTTATTTTTAATTGTCAATACAGATAAAAACTAAGTGTTGACGCAGAATGGTGGTATCCATTAAATTTATTTAGTGCTGATTTAATACATTTGCTAAACGTATAATTCATGCTGATGTTAAAAGAAAGCCGTCATTCACTAAATAACTTGTTCGGCAAGGAAATCAGAGAGTAACGGATGATTCGTTACAACGGGGAAAGGCAGTAAATATTCACGTGGTGAATTTGTTATCAACTTGAAAACTTATTTTACTGGGTTCCTTCTGATCATGTGAGTGAACGCAGTGATTAATGATTAACGTTAAGTGCTAACCAGAGCGCTTTTTATGAAGTTAAATTAATAATATCCATTATTTATGAATGAGGAAGCCTGTTTATTATATGGAAATACTTTTAACAATTTTAATTCTTACGTTGGTAGTATCATTAACCAGCGTGCTTACACGTCTGTCTCCTGTCCAGATACCACTTCCTTTAATCCAGATTGCCGCTGGCGCAGTACTGGCCCAGCCTATATTTGGTCTGCATGTGGAATTCAATCCTGAACTTTTTCTCTTATTGTTTATACCACCCCTGTTGTTTGCTGAAAGTTCAAAAATACAACCTAAAGAATTGATCAAGCACAGCCGGGAAATTATCAGCCTGGCACTTGTGTTGGTACTAATCACTATTTTTGGTGTCGGCTATGTGATTCATTTACTCTTACCGAATGTGCCGCTCATCGCTGCTTTCGCATTAGCCGCCGTGTTGTCGCCTACCGATGCCGTGGCGTTGCTGGGGATTGTCGGGAAAGGGCGTATCAGCAAAAACATCCAGGAAGTGCTCGAAGGCGAAGCGTTGATGAATGATGCTTCCGGCCTGGTGGCGTTGAAATTTGCTGTTGCAGTGACGATGGGAACGATGGAATTCAGCGTTCATGGCGCAACCATTGCGTTTTTTGTCGTTGCGTTGGGCGGTATTGCCGTGGGGATCGCTGTTACCTGGTTATATGGTAAAGGGCTGCTGTTGATCAGCCGATATGCTCACGATGAACCTTCCATTCAGATTGTATTGATGCTTCTGTTGCCGTTTATTGTTTATCTGGTTGCGGAACATTTTGGCTTATCTGGCATTCTTGCCGCTGTCGCCGCGGGGTTAACAACCAGTCGCATTGGCGTAGTCCACCACGCGCCTATTCGCCTGAGAATTAAAGCTAAAAGTAGCTGGTCGATGCTTGAATATGTCTTTAACGGCATGGTGTTTCTGATTTTAGGCTTACAACTGCCGGGCATTATTTCGGAATCACTGATCCGTGCAGAAAACGATCCACTGGTGGACACCGGATCGCTGCTCCTTGATGTCATTTGGATCTACCTGGCGTTAATGGTTGTGCGCCTGGGCTGGCTTTGGCTGATGCGTCTGTATAGCCGTAAACGACCCGGCAAACATCCGATGCTGTTTGCTGGATATAAAACGCGTCATATGCTGCTGGCGACCTTTGCGGGGGTGCGCGGAGCTATCACGCTTGCGGGGGTGCTTTCTATCCCGTTATTGCTGCCGGATGGCACACCTTTTCCCGGGCGTTACTTGCTGGTATTTCTCGCTACAGGTGTGATCCTCTTTTCGCTGGTTTGCGGCATTATTATTCTGCCGTTATTACTAGGGAAAAATGTGGGGATTTTCAGCGATAACCGACAAAAAGAAGAGGAAGCTGCCGATCTGTTTATGGCTAAAATGGCCATACTGAGTGTGCAAAAGACCGAGCAACGTTTGCTGCGCGCCAGAACAGAAAACCTCGATAACGAGTTGATTATGGAAACGGGGGCCAGAGTTATCGGTTATATGCGACATAGTGAAGAGGATATGTCGCCTAATGATAATTCCCTGCATATGCAGCGTGCGAAGCTGGAAAGAACATTTAATCTGGCGGCGTTAAATGCCAAACGCGCGGCTATTTACCAGATGCGCGCAAGGCAAGAAGTCAGTGATGAAACACTGGCAAAAATAGTCAGTGAATTAGATGTGCTGGAAACGTTAATCATGGATAGCCGATAATTTTATCGCTGCCAGTAATAGGGAATTAAATGATGGCTGAGAGTAATACTTTCAGCATCGTTTATTCCCTATGTATTTCCTTATGGGCAGAACAATCGCCTGGATTAATACTGCATTAATACAACATAGTGATATAAACCAAGAATCAATGTTTTTAATCTGTACTTAATTTATCGGTGATGTTGCCTGATGGAACGAATCATTGATTGTTTGGCGGTATCCAGATGGTTTCGCAACGCCGTTATTGCATCTAAATCGCTACGGCAAATCAGGGCGCTGAGAATGGTCATATGTTCATCAACAGCAATGATATTGCGCTGTTTGAGATCGCTTTCATCCCATTGATAGTGAAAATGAAAGATCACCGATATAATTTCAAGTGATTGATTAAAAAAGATGTTGTCAGCAGCGGATAACAGCATGGCATGAAAATCACGGTCTAATTGAGAAAACATTCGAAAGTTGCTGCCAATGCTGTCGCGCAATGTCCTGTGACGTTCGAGCATGGTTTTCGCCTGCAACCAGCGAGGGTCATCATCGGGAAGGTTGAGAAAGTGTTGCAGGGAATGTGTTTCGAGCATTTCGCGTAGCTCAAACAGCTGCTCGGCGTAGGATTGATCGAACTGCTTCATGCTCCATTGGCCGCGCTTTTCGCTTTGAATAAGATTATAACGACCGAATTTCAAAAGATATTCTCGTACCACTACCGGACTGACGCTTGCCGCTCGCGCCAGCTGAAGTTCGGAAAAGCTTTCTCCGGCGCGTAACTGGCGCAGGTTAATCATGGTGAAAAATGCCTGCTCGAAAAGACGGTTTTGCTCTTTCAGCGAGGCCGTGATGCAATCAAATCCATCGTTCTGTTCGGGTTTGCGGGCGATAACATAATTTTTCCCCACCAGGGTGAGCACGCCACATGCGCTTAAATGCTGGAGTATGTGGCGTACCGTAGTGCGACTGATGTTATACATTTCTGCCAGTCCGCTTTGTGAAGGCAGCGGAGAAGGAATATTGCCCCTCGCCATATCTTCAATCACCTGATTTATGACGCTATGACGTAAATTCTGCGAACGACTCATTCTTCCCTCCAGTCCGGCATTAAAAGCCGATTTAAAACATTTTTATGCGCGATCATCCGCATATTTTATGGGTAAATTCAGGCGCTCTTATAAATTCGACGATATCTGAAAGTCATAAAATAAAAGGAGCGGTGAATCATGTCCACAATGAAAGTATTAATTTGTCAGGAAATAAAGAATTTAGTATGGGAAGTCCGGGAAAGACCGGTGCCAGGCGATAATGAAGCATTAATTAAAATTAAAACTGTCGGGATTTGCGGTACAGATATTCATGCCTGGGCGGGCAATCAGCCATTTTTCAGTTATCCACGCGTTTTAGGCCATGAAATATGTGGGGAGATTATTGAATCAGGAAAAAACATTCACAATTTTAATATCGGACAGCAAGTTGCGGTAATTCCGTATATTTCTTGTCAGCAATGCCCGGCGTGTAAAAGCGGTCGTACCAATTGCTGTGAAAAAATTTCAGTCATTGGCGTGCATCAGGATGGCGGTTTTAGTGAGTATTTGAGCGTGCCGGTGGCGAACATTTTGCCCGCAGACGGTATTGACCCGCAGGCGGCAGCATTGATTGAACCTTTCGCTATTAGCGCTCATGCGGTGCGTCGCGCAGCCATTGCTCCCGGCGAGCAGGTGCTGGTGGTCGGGGCGGGGCCAATCGGTCTGGGCGCGGCGGCAATCGCTAAAGCCGATGGCGCACAGGTGGTGGTGGCGGATACCAGTCCGGCGCGCCGTGAACATGTAGCAACGCGTCTGGAATTACCTGTTCTGGACCCGTCAGCCGAAGATTTTGACGCGCAGCTGCGGGCGCAGTTTGGTGGTTCGCTGGCGCAGAAAGTGATTGACGCGACAGGTAATCAACATGCGATGAATAACACCGTAAATCTGATTCGTCACGGCGGCACGGTGGTATTTGTCGGCCTGTTTAAAGGTGAGTTGCAGTTCTCCGATCCGGAATTCCATAAAAAAGAAACGACGATGATGGGCAGCCGCAACGCCACGCCGGAAGATTTCGCTAAAGTCGGTCTATTGATGGCGGAAGGGAAAATCACTGCCGACATGATGTTAACCCATCGCTATCCGTTCGCCACGCTGGCAGAAACCTACGAGCGCGATGTGATTAACAATCGTGAGTTGATTAAGGGCGTAATTACTTTCTGATAAGGCGAGATTATTCAAGTTGCCATGCAGCGTCCGGGGAAGTGTTGGGCGCTGTTTTTTTGTTTCTTAATAATGTGTTGTAAGCCGGAGAAGGCGTGTAGGTCGCACCTTATGCGACCTACACATCAGTCAGGAATTACCCTTCACGTTCTACCACTTTAATTTCCACCATGCCGATCCCGAGCTTACGCGGCGAGTGTCCGAGGATATTCCCTTCGTTGGTTGAGACAGGTTCCGGCGGCACAATTACCAGTGTGTCGGCATCGGTTGGGTTATCGAAATGCAGTGTGGTGGTGGTCACTTCATTGCCCAGCACAAGGGTTTGTTCTTCATTGCCTACGCGTACCGGAATAGGACGGCTGGCGTTATTGCCGTATGCTTTGGCGGTAATCACCAGGTCAAATTTCTTCGGCAGCGGATGCTTGTACTCGATTTTTACTTCATCACCCAGCTGTGCGTTGGACCAGCGACCCCACGACTCTGGACGAGAAATCCCGCTAAACTGTTTCACCTCTTCTGGCGCACCAGCGACGTTAAAGATGAAACTGTCGGCTTTGTAGCGAATATCGTTATCAACAATCTTTAGCGTATCGACATTGCCTTTGTAACGCGCCATGTCGATGACCGTATCTTTAAATGCCGTTTTGCCCTTCCATATTGCTTTGTCAACATGCTGAACAATTTGCTGACCGCCAAGCTGCCCTTGCGAGACACACCAGTCGGTGGAGAGTGCCAGTTCCGGAGCCCAGAGTTGTGCCATCTTGTAGCAACGGTCAACCCAGACGAAATTGTCGCGTGGAGCGAAATCTGCCAGCTGGAAACGCAGCGGTGCTGAGTATTCGCTTTCCGGCAGCGGTTCCACGCGTTTGTCTGAAACCCGCAACAGCAGCGGCAAACGGAAATGGCTACCTGAGAAGGCAATCATGTTTTTCTGCTGGTCGATGGTGAACTCTTTCATCTCTTTAGGGAATTTCCACAGGCGGATGATATCTGGCTTCCACGCCAATGTTTTCTCTTTGATATTGAGGAAGATTTCCGACATCGACTGCCCGGATAAACTGCTACGACCAAGTCCGAGATAGTTATCGCCACCGAGAATGTCCAGCACCGTCGCGCCGTTATCCATCGTGTTACGCTTCACTGCCAGCGTCTCTTGCTGCGGCTTGTCGCCACGGATGACAAAAAACAGATTATTGCGATCCTGCTTATTGAGGTATTTCCACGCCGTGTTGTTCATCGCTAAATGGTCAGAAGAGACGACGATGACGGTATCTTTAAACCACGGTGACGCTTTGATTTTGTTGATAAACGTCGCGATGTTCTCCTGGCTGCAACTTACCGCGCTGAATGACTGATTCGGCTTACCGTCAAAATCATATTTTTTGCGGTTACAGGTGCGCGAGATAAAACCATCCGGGTGATGGGTATCGACTGTCAGGGTAAACAGTGAGAATCGCTGACCTGAGCGGGAAAGCTCTTCAAACTTTTTCCACGCTTCATCGAGAACGGTATCGTCGTAGAATCCCCAGTCGTTGCGATAGTGCGGGTCGGCTACCACGCTTTTCAGCTCTTCTGAGCCGTATAAGTGGTCGAAGCCATGCGACTTCAGGAACACATCTTTACCGGCAAAACGCAGATTCGCGCCCTGCACGAAATAGTTCTGATAACCCGAGTTTTTCAGGATATCGCCCAGACAGATGTTCTGCGGGAAGAAGCTGGAAACAGAAGCGGAGGCGTTGCCTTCAAAGGGGGCAAACAGCGGTATGCCGCACTGAGAAGCCACCATGCCCGCAATCGTGTAATCCGTTCCTGGCAGCTGCTGCGTGTGGCTGAAATCCAGGCCTTCATTTTTCAACGCGCCCAGTTCAGGCGTGAGATCCGGGAAAGCTTCGTTATCAAAATAGGTCCGCTCGAGACTTTCGCCGTAGATATAAACCAGGTTGAGTTTCGGGTCAGGGATAGTTTTCGACGGCTCTTTATAATAAGCCGCAAAGTCCGGGTCGCCATCGCGTGACTGGGATTTCACCAGTTCCGTTATCTGACGAAATGCCGGGCTGGCGTCCACCGAACCCAGCGCCAGTAAGAGCGCCAGCAGACTGTAACCAAAATGGTGCGGATGATGGCGACGACGGCGCAGGATCCAGCCCAGCGCACCGAACACCGCTGTCAGCCCCAGCACAATGCCGATACCCGGAAAAATGTATTTGCTGACGCCAGCACCGGTCAGGCTGTTGGTTAAGGTATAGAGAACCGCGTCGTTAATACCATCGCCAGTAAAATAGTCGCTGGCAAACAGGGTGATATTTAAAACGACAAATAGCCCCAGCACCGTTAATGTGGCTGCAAACCACCAGGTGTTACGTCCCGCTTTCCATGCGTAAATCAGCACAGAGGCGAGAAAAAGGGCGAAAGAGAGTAGTTCTGACAACGGGCGATCCTCACTAAACCGGGCCGTTTAGCCAACGTTTAAGCTTTTTGAGAAGCACAATGTAATGGCGTCGCCATATTGCTGCAATTCTAGTGTCAAAAAAATGCGATGTTGTTAGGAATTAGTTTATAAACAGACTTTTTTGATTACGGTCACTTCCCGTGTAACAGGGGTAAAACCGTCCAGGAGCAGGGAAAAGGGCAGGAGAGAGCCGCGTCAGCCGGGTAACAGCTAAAACGCGGCGTTTCGCGGTTCAGGAAATGAAGTTCAGCCCCTGCTTTAACACCAGATCGCAGGCTTTGGTTTTCACCTTTTCTGCCAGCGGAGTCGTTCCGATGTTATCCAGATTGAGTTGCTGACCATCTTTGGTTTTCAGCAAACCCTGAATACCGTCCAGATAGTTGGTGTCTTCTTTTTGCTCTTCACTGTTCAGGCCCAGCTTTTCCAGCACCTGATTCTTGATGTTTTCGGCATCGGTTACCGACGCCAGCTTTTGCTTCGCGCAGTATTGCAGAATGCCTGCGGCATTGTTCATGTTATCTGCGCTTAAGGCCTGGTTTCCGCTGCTAAGCAAGTTAGTTAATGACGCGAGCGACCAACCGCCTTCCTGTGTCGTGCTGTTTTGGTTGCCAAGTTCGCTGGCGGCGCTGGAGAGCGCATCTTTCCAGGACGCAGCATGCACCCCGGTGGAAATTAATGCGCTGGCGGCAATGGCACAGCACAGAAGATGTTTAACAGTTTTCATCATCATTACTCAAGGTGGAATTGTGTCGCAGTATACCGCCAGAAACGGGGATTAATACTCTTTACCTGTTACACGGCTACGGTAGCTATCCCAGTTGAAGATCACCCACAAACTGTTACCCAGGCGCATACGGTCCATCACGCGTTCGCCCAGCAACTTGGTCATCTCTTCCATATTACTGTTGGTCAGCATCCCGGTTGGGCGTTTGGAAGAAGAGCGGCGATCGACGATCTGGTTGATGATCACTTTTTCGTATTTCGATTCGGTCTGCACGCCGATCTCATCGATCACCAGCAGATCAACGTTGCTCAGATCGTTAAGCAGTTGTTCTTCGCTGGTACCGCTATTCCTGAAGGTATCTTTCATCGCCGACATAATATCGGCCACGGTGATGATCAATACGGATTTACCGCGTAGCAGCAGCTCGTTGCAGATTGCCGCCGCCAGATGGTTTTTGCCGGTTCCTGGCTTACCAGAAAAGATGAAGCTGGCGATGTTGCCGTCAAACTCTTCGACATACTGGCGCGCTTTGCTTAACGCATTCATCTGCCCTTCACACTCAACGCGATAGTTCTCAAAGGAGCAGTTCTGATGCAGTGGACGAATACCGGAGCGGTTAAAGGTGCGCTGCATTTTCATCGCCCGATTTTCACGTTCGAGAGCGGCGGAGCGGATCGCTCCTTGTTCTTTTTGCCAGGCCAGTAGTTCTTCACCCGTTTTGAATGCGGGTTTGATATGGGCAGGCATCATTTTTTGCAGGCGTTGCATCAGGTCGCCAACGTTTTTCATCGTTACCCTCTGAATCCTGGTGGAATTTGGCTGTCAGGTTCGCTGACCGTATTCACATCTCGTTTCGGCAGTCCGCCGTTGCTGGCACGACCGATTTGCAGGCTGCGCGCCAGTTTTTGTTGCCACTGCACATGGTGAAAGACTTTACCTTCCGCCTGCCAGTAGGCAATGAATGAGGCCAGTTCTTCGGTGGTCACCGGCTCTCTTAGCGCCACGCCCCATAGCGCCGCCAGGCGGATAAAGTCGGCATCGGGTTGCCAGTCCGGATACATGGCGAATTTCCCCATGGGGACAGCAACGGGAGCGGCTTGCGGTTCCTGATAGAGTTGATCGTCCAGAGCGACATCGCTTCCCGGACGCGCCAGCTTTTCTTCCAGCGCCAGCAGTTCAGCCAGGCGTGCAGGCGTGACGGCATAAAACGCCGGGGCGTTGTTGTCAAATACGGCAACCACACCGCCTTCAGCTTTTGCCAGAACGGTTTGGTGATCGTGTACCAGGGCGTCAATACCAACGACGTCCGGGGTCAAAACTCTGGAAGACATACTGTTTCTCAAATATGGAACGATGAACGAGAAGGGAGATAACTTTTATAGTAACACACGGAGGAGAGGAGGCTGTCTCTCATCCGTGTGCTTAAGCGAGGCAATTTTATACGCGAGGGCGCTTGCGGTACAACCATAATCCAGGAATGGAAAGACCGATGGATAACGCACCAACAATCGATGAAGCTGTAAGAAAGTTGGTTAACAGGGTAATCATCAACGGTTCGCTGTAACCTAACTGGCTGATTTTTACCGCCGAAATCATTGCGGTATAAGCCGATATGCCCGGGAACATAGGGATAACGGCCGCCACGGTAAACACTTTCGGATGCGCCAGATACCAGCGCGACCATTGAATACCAATGGTGCCGACCAGCATAGAAGCCATAAAAGTTGACCACTCAATATTCAGCCCGCTGGTCATTAAGATCATTCGTGAACCATGACCAATCGCGCCAAGCAGCGCACACCAGCGTAACGCCCGAACGGGAACGTTGAACACCATCGCAAAGCCGACCGCAGGGATGGCGGCGAGGATCATATCCTGCGCCAACGCTAACAGAAATTCGATCACACCCATCCGCGTAGCCCCCAAATCGTCAGTGCCATCACTACGCCGACGCAGGTAGCCAGTGTCAGCAGACTGGCGATCGCCCAGCGTGCCAGTCCGGTATTGATGTGGCCTTTAAACATATCGGCGACGGCATTAATCAACGGAAAGCCCGGCACCAGCAGCAGAACGCTGGCGGCCATCGCAATGGTGGGGGTATTGCTGAAAGTGGGGAGTTGCAAAAGCAATCCGGAAATGGTGGTGGCGGCGAAAGCGGTAAGGCAAAAGTTGATCTGTGGATGAAGATGACGTTGTGCCAGCAGCTGGCGGATATACATCGCGGTCGTACTGGCAAAGAAGGTGATGACGGCACCATCCCAGCCACCGTTATTGAGTTTACAGAAACAGGCGCAAGAAAGGCCAACCATTAAGGCTACCAGCCATCTTGGGTAACGTAATGGCTGAATTTGGCTAAATCGTTTCTCTACGCCTTTGTAATCCAGCAGATGATGCTCCGCAAGAATCACAATGTGCTGGACTTCAGTCACCACATGCATATTAATGCCGCGATCGTGATTTTTTCGTGTCGATGTCAGGCATTGCCCATCTTTAATAGTTGTCAGCACTATGGCGTTCGAAGAGATAGAACTTTCGACGCTGTCCATTCCCAACGCCCGACCCAGTCGTGAGGAAAGCTCATCAACCAACGCGCTTTCCGCACCATGTTGCAAAAGAAATAATCCACACTGGATACAAAGCCGCGTTACGGCTCGCTGTTGCTCAGTTTGCATAACTCGCCCTTTGTCATAGACGTGCTGCGTATTGTTCAGATAATGAGAATCCATTTGTATCATGAAGCACGGTTGTTTTGCGGTAGGTTAAGATCAAAATTGCGCTGATTAATCCTGGTTATCGGGAGATGCTCGGTGATAAAAAGCGAATTATCTCTCGCCGTAAACAAACTATCGCATGAATATTATCACTATAATGAATTTGTTATTTGGCCTTTACGAGTCAGGATAATAGATAGCTGGGCGCGTTTTTTTATGTTAACAAGTTAAAACCATCAGATTTTATTGAATAAATATTGATTGTGTGATTCCCGCACTCTGCGGGAGGAGATATTATTTAATTATAAATTAAATGAATGAGATTTCTGTTTTTCATTAAGTATTTCTAACAACTTAATGTAGATATTTTAAATGTCTCCAGGCTATTTCACCAGGTTATCATTTGATGCTAACCTTCTGACACATGCAGTGGAGTTGTTGTGCAGCAGGAGTATGCTGATATGAAAGTGAATGCTAAGGATAATTTATTCGCTTAATCTATTAATTTGCTGAAAATATTTAAGGAATGAATGCCTTGAATAAACCATCATGATTTTTAGACAGTGGATGTGGAGGAAATATGTTGCCAGGATGCTGCAAAAATGGAATTGTTATCAGTAAAATACCTGTTATGCAAGCAGGGTTAAAAGAGGTCATGAGGACTCACTTCCCTGAATATGAAATAATATCCAGCGCCTCTGCGGAGGACCTTACCTTATTACAATTACGTCGTTCCGGATTAGTCATTGCTGATTTGGCCGGTGAAAGTGAAGATCCACGTTCCGTTTGTGAGCATTATTACTCTTTAATCTCACAATATCGGGAAATTCACTGGGTTTTCATGGTGTCACGCTCCTGGTATTCCCAGGCAGTAGAATTGCTCATGTGCCCTACGGCGACGTTATTGTCTGATGTTGAACCCATTGAGAATCTGGTCAAGACCGTACGTTCCGGCAATACGCACTCAGAGCGTATCATCGCCATGCTGACCTCTCCGGCAATGACTGAAACTCATGATTTTAGCTATCGCTCCGTCATTCTCACTCTTTCAGAGCGCAAGGTACTGCGGCTATTAGGTAAAGGATGGGGCATCAACCAGATAGCTTCATTGCTTAAGAAAAGTAATAAAACTATCAGCGCCCAAAAAAACAGTGCGATGCGTCGACTGGCAATTCACAGCAACGCTGAAATGTATGCATGGATAAATAGCGCGCAGGGTGCAAGAGAACTTAACTTGCCTTCTGTTTATGGAGATGCCGCAGAATGGAACACAGCCGAATTAAGAAGAGAAATGTCGCACTCATAGAAAAATGCGTCATGAGTAGTATCGGTATTGAGAGTTTATTCAGAAAGTTTGCGGGTAACCCTTATAAGCTCCATACCTATACCAGTCAGGAGTCATTTCAGGATGCCATGTCGCGGATCTCGTTTGCGGCGGTCATTTTTTCTTTTTCTGCCATGAGAAGTGAGCGCAGAGAGGGATTATCTTGCCTGACTGAACTGGCGATTAAGTTTCCGCGTACCCGGCGTTTAGTTATTGCGGATGATGATATTGAAGCTCGGCTGATTGGTTCATTGTCGCCATCACCGCTGGACGGTGTATTAAGTAAAGCGTCAACGCTGGAGATTTTTCATCAGGAACTCTTTTTGTCATTAAATGGTGTACGTCAGGCGACCGACCGACTGAACAATCAGTGGTACATTAACCAAAGCCGGACGCTAAGCCCCACGGAGAGAGAAATATTGCGCTTTATGTCGCGTGGCTACTCAATGACACAAATTGCCGAGCAGCTTAAACGCAATATCAAAACGATCCGTGCACATAAATTTAATGTGATGTCGAAACTGGGCGTCAGTTCTGATGCAGGGTTGTTGGAGGCCGCAGATATTCTGTTATGTATGCGGCATTGCGAAGCAAGTAATGTGTTGCATCCCTATTAATCCGCATGATGCCGGGTTTACTTCCCCGGCAGTGCTTTCATTTCAGCGTACAATCGCCACATTGCTGCACATCCGGTAAGCGATAACGGGCAGCAAGTGCGGCGCACCAGCAGGCCATCGCGCAGTACCACGGTACGCCAGAGTGGATTATCTTCACCGTTCGTGAGCGTTTTCTCAAAAAAGAGGGCATGGCGCAGCGATTCAACCGTCGCCTCGCCGAGCAGCTGCTTCATCTCAGTGAGATACCAGTTGATCAAATAACCGGTATTACTCCAGATAAGTTTGCCGTTGATCTCTCCGGTCGCTTCTAGTGCCTGCACAACCGGAACCAGCGCCTGGCTGATTAACGTTTCCATTCGCTGCTGCGGCGAATGTGGTGTTGCGTTTTTATCTTCACACACATCGACCCAGAAACAGGCGACGCGTCCGGTTTCGTGAAACTCAGCATGGAAATGTTCCGGCGACACATCTAATGCCTTTTCCTGCGTCAGTAGCGCCAGCATTAATGGTGGCACCATCAGGCCGATATACCATTGTGCCCATAGTGAGATCAGCGGTTTGTTCTCGCGGATCATCGTTGGTTGGTTGCGATAGATATGATCGGAATAGACCGCGAGTAGAGAACTTAGCGCATTCGGTGATGACCATTGCGCCAGCGTCATGGCGTTAAGCGGAGCGGGTTCATCCAGGCGGATAAACTCGAGCAAATGTTCACGATGTTTGGCGATCGTCGCACGTACGGCTTGTGCAAGCCCAGCATCCTGCGGCTGGAGATGCGTTCGCCAGATGATATCTTCATAGAGCGGTGCGGAACGATAGGCCATAATCGGGATAGTAATCTAAATGATAATGATTGCTAATCCTAGCGATAGGTTTACCCGATAGCAAGGGATTTCTCTGGCTTGCAAATGATAAAAATTATCATATGATATTGGTTATCATTATCAATGAAAGAGATGAAACCATGTTGCAACGTACGCTGGGCAGTGGCTGGGGAGTGTTGCTGCCGGGATTGCTGATTGCAGGGCTGATGTATGCGGATTTATCGCCGGATCAGTGGCGGATTGTCATTCTGATGGGATTAGTATTGACGCCGGTGATGCTGTATCACAAACAGTTACGGCATTACGTTTTGCTACCATCGTGCCTGGCGCTTATTGCTGCCATCATGCTGATGATAATGAATTTGAATCAGGGATGAAAAATCAAGGAAGAAACAAGAAAGGAAGTAAAGATAATTGGTGCGAGGGGGGGGACTTGAACCCCCACGTCCGTAAGGACACTAACACCTGAAGCTAGCGCGTCTACCAATTCCGCCACCTTCGCACAGTCATCTTACTTTTTTTGATATCGCCTCGTTTGGTGCGAGGGGGGGGACTTGAACCCCCACGTCCGTAAGAACACTAACACCTGAAGCTAGCGCGTCTACCAATTCCGCCACCTTCGCCCAGTGCGAGCAATATCAACGTGGTTTTTGGTGCGAGGGGGGGGACTTGAACCCCCACGTCCGTAAGGACACTAACACCTGAAGCTAGCGCGTCTACCAATTCCGCCACCTTCGCATACCATCAATTCTTAAAAAGAATTGCTACCACGGAGGCGCATTCTAGTGGTTTTCAGCTTTTCGTCAATAGTTAATTATCGCCGGAGGTGTAATTGCTGGAAAAATGTCCATCAGGAAACTAACGTGCAGGTTTGGTAGTTTTGTAGGTCGGATAAGGCGTTCACGCCGCATCCGACACGGTATTCGGCGAGATAATTAACCTTTCTTCGCCTGGCGGGTCATAATGGCGCGATACACCTTGAAACGCCCGGTTTGCGCAATCACTTCATGGAAGCCAAATGTCTCATCCAGCACGTCCGGGTAAGGCAGGAAGGCGTTCGCTACAATTCGCAGCTCGCCGCCGCTATTAAGATGACGCACCGCGCCGCGAATCAGCGTTTGCGCCGCATCCAGGCTGGTTTGCATCCCATCGTGGAACGGCGGGTTGGAGATGATCATATCAAAACGACCTTTCACCTCGGAAAAGACGTTGCTGGCAAAGACTTCACCTTCAACACCGTTGGCCGCAAGTGTTGCGCGGCTGGCTTCTACCGCTGGCGCAGAGACATCGCACAAGGTGAGACGAATTTTCGGCGAATGGCGCGCAAAGGCAACTGAAAGCACACCCGCGCCACAGCCGACATCCAGCACTTTACCTTTCGTGTGCGGGGTTAACGTCGAGAGCAGCAACTGGCTACCGACATCCAGACCGTCGCGGCTAAACACGCCAGGCAGCGTTTTGACCGTCAGGCCATCGACGCTGTATTCGCCCCAGAATTTATCGGCATCAAATACCGGCTGTTTTTCCAGACGACCAAAATAGAGGCCACAGCGACGAGCGCTGTCGACTTTATTCAACGGCGCATAATCTGCCAGCATCTGCTCGGCGCTGCGCACGCCGCTGCGGTTCTCGCCAACGACAAAAATATCTGTCCCCACTGGCAGCAGAGAAAGTAAATTCATCAACTGGAACTGGGCTTCCGGTTTGTTCTTCGGCCAGTAGTAAATCAGCGTATCGCAATCTGCGACGTCATCCGCCGTGGCGACCAGACTGAAACGGGCGTTATCCCCCATCTGGCGGCTTAATACCTGCCAGTGGTGGAATTGCTGGGTATGAGCACGGCTGGCCGCGGTATCTAAACGCGCGGGCAGGTCATCCTGTAAGTCTCCGGCAAACAGAATACGGCTTTGTTCGAAATCATCACTGTGACGCAGCAAGACTTCACTTGCCGGGGTAAATGCAGACATGGAATGCTCCTCAATTGATACTGGCGGCGATTATAGCCATATGTTGGCGCGGTATCGACGAATTTGCTATATTTGCGCCCCTGACAACAGGAGCGATTCGCTATGACATCCCGACGAGACTGGCAGTTACAGCAACTGGGCATTACCCAGTGGTCGCTGCGTCGCCCTGGCGCGTTGCAGGGGGAGATTGCCATTGCGATCCCGGCACACGTCCGTCTGGTGATGGTGGCAAACGATCTTCCCGCCCTGACTGATCCTTTAGTGAGCGATGTTCTGCGCGCATTAACCGTCAGCCCCGATCAAGTGCTGCAACTGACGCCAGAAAAAATCGCGATGCTGCCGCAAGGCAGTCGCTGCAACAGCTGGCGGTTGGGTACTGACGAACCGCTATCACTGGAAGGCGCTCAGGTGGCATCACCGGCGCTCACCGAATTACGGGCAAACCCAACGGCACGCGCCGCGTTATGGCAACAAATTTGCACATATGAACACGATTTCTTCCCTCGAAACGACTGATTTACCAGCGGCTTACCACATTGAACAACGCGCCCACGCCTTTCCGTGGAGTGAAAAAACCTTTGCCAGCAACCAGGGCGAGCGTTATCTCAACTTTCAGTTAACGCAAAACGGCAAAATGGCGGCGTTTGCGATTACGCAAGTGGTGCTGGATGAAGCTACATTGTTCAATATTGCGGTCGATCCTGACTATCAGCGTCAGGGATTGGGAAGGGCGCTGCTGGAACATCTGATCGATGAACTGGAAAAACGCGGCGTGGCGACGCTCTGGCTGGAAGTCCGTGCCTCAAACGCTGCCGCCATTGCCCTGTACGAAAGTTTAGGCTTTAACGAGGCGACGATTCGCCGCAATTACTACCCCACCACGGACGGTCGCGAAGACGCCATCATCATGGCGTTGCCAATCAGTATGTAAGACAAGGTGGAATAATGAAGTGGGACTGGATTTTCTTTGATGCCGATGAAACGCTGTTTACCTTTGACTCATTCACCGGCCTGCAGCGGATGTTTCTTGATTACAGCGTCACCTTTACCGCTGAAGATTTTCAGGACTATCAGGCCGTTAACAAGCCTCTGTGGGTGGATTATCAAAACGGCGCGATCACTTCATTACAGCTTCAGCACGGGCGTTTCGAGAGCTGGGCCGAACGGCTGAACGTCGAGCCGGGTAAACTCAACGAAGCCTTTATTAATGCGATGGCGGAAATCTGCACGCCGCTGCCGGGGGCGGTTTCCCTGCTTAACGCCATTCGTGGCAACGCCAAAATCGGCATCATCACCAACGGCTTTAGCGCCTTGCAACAGGTACGTCTGGAACGCACGGGCCTGCGTGATTACTTCGATTTGCTGGTGATTTCCGAAGAAGTTGGCGTTGCCAAACCGAATAAGAAAATTTTCGATTATGCGCTGGAACAGGCGGGCAATCCTGACCGTTCACGCGTGCTGATGGTTGGTGACACTGCCGAGTCCGATATTCTAGGTGGCATCAACGCCGGGCTTGCGACCTGCTGGCTGAATGCGCACAATCGCGAGCAACCAGAAGGCATCGCGCCCACCTGGACCGTTTCTTCGTTGCACGAACTGGAGCAGCTCCTGTGTAAACACTGATTGCCTCCCCCCCGTTGATGGGTAAAATAGCCGCAATTTTTCGTTTTCAACAAGCGCGGCGCGATGCCGCTTACTCAAGAAGAAAGAATTATGACGTTGTCTCCTTATTTGCAAGAGGTGGCGAAGCGCCGCACTTTTGCCATTATTTCTCACCCCAATAATTAAGCCTAAATTAAAGCTCTTTTACTTTTTCAAAGTCCTTTCAGTTAATTGATGTTTGATTTTATAAGTCATTTAAATACAGTTAGTTATGTGGCTTCTTTAATTGAAAATTCTTTCATGTAACTTTAAATCGATCAGGTTGCTTTCATCAAAAATCTGTACATATGCTTGTACATAATGTACAAAGCAGCAGAGGTGTTTTGCGATTTGTACAAGGTGAGTAATGGCGCTGTCTGATGCGTGGTTGCGTTCAGTCGTTGGAAAGGAACGTGATAAGGTTTTGGTTAAATCCGATCGTGATGGTCTGTCTGTCAGAGTATCACCGAAAGGTCGCGTAGTGTTCCAATATCGTTATCAATGGGCAGGGAAAGGTGAGCGCCTTGATATCGGAACTTACCCGGCAACTGGATTAAAAGAGGCCAGAGAAGAAGTTATCCGTCTCCGTGGTGAACTCGAGTCAAACCGCAATCCACGATTAGTCAAGCAGGCTGAAAAACGAAAAGCTACTGAAGCCATGACGGTAGAGTCTGTGATCCGTGCCTGGTATGAAGCATATTGTGTAAAAAATAAAAAAGGTTCTGAACAGATACTCCGCTCGTTTGAGCTGCACCTGTTCTCTAAAATCGGGAATATCCCTCACGATGCAGCTACATTGCATGATTGGTTAGAAGTCCTGGAGCCTCTTAGCACCAAGACTCCAGCAATAGTAGACCGATTGCTAATTAACGCAAAGCAGGCCCATGTCTGGGCGTATAAGAGAAAGCTCATTGAAACTCGCCCACTGTCGGATATCACGGGTAAAGATATGGATATCCGTAAAGGTCAGAAAAAACGGTTTCTGACACATGATGAAATTAACATCCTTTATGCTGCGATCGATGGTTCTCGAATGGTTCCTAAATACCGAGCCTTCATTAAACTATTGCTGCATTTTGGTTGCCGTAGTTCAGAGCTAATTACTGCTAGGGTGGATGATTTTGATTTCATAAATAAGGTATGGACTGTACCACCAGAACGACATAAGACTGGGGACATAACAGGCGAACCGCTAAAGCGGCCCATTATTGAACCGGTTGAAGAGCTTATAAAATACGCTATCTCTATGAACAACGGTTCCGATATGCTTTTTACTAAGGAAGGAAGCAGGGAGCCAGTTGGTCGGACATCATTGCAGTCGCTGCCTTACAATTTAATGCAGTTCGCATGGCGACGTTTGGGGTATCAATTTCCTCATTGGTCTCTTCATGATTTGAGACGAACAGCACGAACAAACTTTTCTGATCTTACTGCTCCTCATATTGCTGAAATAATGCTCGGTCATAAACTGCCAGGTGTATGGCAAGTTTATGATAAGAGCGATTATCTAGAAGAACAGCGTAAAGCTTACTGGGCATGGTGGGAGAGGGTTGAATCGATCGTTACTTGTACTGACTTAATCTCCAACGGACAGTTTGCGTAGCCAGAGCGTAATCATATCTGCCAGTCCGCTGCGGATACCTTGTGTACTGGGTTTTTAGCCAGACTACGTTAACCGGTAGCTTCAGTATTTGGGGGGGCGGCAGGAGTTTGATGGTTTATTGGGTTACTGTGGGACTAAGGATGTAGGGATGCCAATCAATGAATTATGAAAAATATCATAGCACAAACAGAAGCAAGGGTTTGCGAACCTTCTGCTACTTAATTTATTATGTGCAGGTGATTTTTAATGTGATGAAGTGTTTTATGACTCGCGGAAACTTTGATTTTATAAACTCTAACGTGGTTTTCTCAGAAGCCGATAAGTCATTGTGGATTGATCTCATTAACACCGATTGTATTTGGTATGATATGATAATTAATCCTCCTGATGATATAAGAACAAATAAGATAATAAAGAACTATCTCAGAATTATGGAAAAATATACGAGGGAAAGCTGTGAAAAGAGATTTATTTATTTCTTAGGTTCAAGAAAAAAAGTAAGGTTTTCAACCAAGAAACAGCCTAGGTATAACCCATTCACAAAAAATATAGTATTCACTCTGTTGATTGGCAAAGAAGAGCGAAAGCTTCGGATAAAATATTCCTTTTGCACGTTTACGCAGAATGGGGTAGTGAAGGTAACTCCAAATGTTAGAGTAACTGAGAAGTTTCTCTACATTGAATATGAAAATGGCAATTTATGTGTGATGTCAGTTCATGACTTCGTAAACGGACATTATATTGATTTAGGAATTCATACAGAAGTGCATTACGTAGGATATACACGTCATCCGCATCGGCGCCCTGTTGATTTTATTCACCGTGGCTTATCAAAGATGCTGTATAGCGTTTCAAATGACGATAATGATTTTTTTGTTTGTTTTAGTATATTTAATCCAAGGATTATATCTCTGAATAATAAATGTAATGTGGTCTTTAATATTTCAAATTCTCTACTGGATGAAATTGATGTTGATAATGAGGGGAGAATTATTGAAAACTGCTTAATACGTTACTTTGATCCTAAGCTTCAAGATGATGACAAGGAAAGTAAAAGGTCAGATTTAAATAAAATGTTTATGGACCTGGTGGAAAATAAAAAAATTAAAAAAATATACGTTAATTTTCAATATGAAAGGAATAATGAGTATTTCTGCTTTTACTCTAAAGTTGTTCCGCCGAAATTTCATCATTTCTTTGTGTTGGATTTTTCTGATGGCAAGATAAATATTGATAGAGACCAGGATATGATGACTCAGATGGCATTGTGTATGGGGTATTATAATTATTAATATTTCGCTTGATACCAACTCAAAATCTTTTTTGTCGCATCCATTGTGGATTAATATTCAGAGGTAAGGGGTATCTGCGGAATTTATATTTTGCAGGATGAGCATACAATACATGATATAACATCTGTTTTTGGCACAGAGCATATAGTCAGATTATGTTTAGTTCTGTGCCATAGATGGATACTATCTCACCTCTTGGCTAACTCTCATTACTCAATAATTCCAGCAAATCTGTATATTTTGCGTGATGCCCATTTATTTGGGCAGGATTTGATATCAGGATCTGGAAAATCAGGCCTGTATTTCTGGCCAGTTCTCCTGTTTACGCTGTTCCAGCGAAGAACAGTCGATACTGAAACGCCACAGAAGTCGGCGACTTGTTTAGTTGTCATTAAGTTGTTCATTACTTCACCTCCTGCGGCGGCTCCGGTAGCGGCATCCAGTGGGTTACTTTCGATGCCGGTTCTTCCCCATCGTCAGTAACTGCCCACCATTTGTTTCTCGACCAATCGTAATACCCTTCGAAGGTATCGCACTCAGTCCAGCCGTAAGACTTACCCCAACACCAAACATACTGTTTATCGTCCGGCATTCGCTCACTACAGCTTATCCAACCATCCGGAGTTACCGGAGAGTTGCCCGACAGCTCGTTCAACTTGTAAGACTGGCTTACAGGTTCGGCACCATGAAGCATGGCGGCGCGGCAGGCGTTCCAGCCTTCATCAAAGCCGACTATGCCATTATTTAAAGACGGACGAACATCTGGCACCATCGGCACTGGCTTGGCTATATATAGCGGCTGAACATACCAGCCCTTTGATAACCAACTGTCAGCAATGTTTTTACTCCGTGTTATTGCCGGAATACCTAAGCCATTGTCTGAATGCAGCCATGCCACCGGTTCTGCTTTCAGCGAGGCTAACGCTATTTCATAAGCTCGGTGCTCAATATTGTCTCGCACGTCCAAGCTGCCTATGCGCTCTTTGATTTCTTTAATCAGTTCTTTGTCGGTGAAAGTGGTCATCTCACTCTCCTTTGATGCGAATGCCAGCGACGCGTAGTGCGTGTTCTAAGTCAATCAGGCAAAGCCAACTGCCATTTTCTTTAGGTATCATGACATGCCGCTTATTAGCATTTATTGGGTGCCCATATCGAAGGTCGTAGCGAGTCGGTAATTGAACTTCCCTCGCTTCCAGTTCTGTAATGCGTTTGTTTTTAGCTTCTAGTTCATCCAGCAGCGCCAGCACAACCTGCGGTGTGACTTTCATACGAAATGCCAGCAATTTTTGTGGTGTGGCTACTATTTTTATTGCTTCTGCCGCCTCACGCAGTACCTGATAGTCAATCTTGTTCACTGGTTGCCTCCTTTACGGATCTGCGCTGCGATGCACGAAAAAAAAGACTCTCGCGTATGACTGTTAAGAGCTGGCGCGAACGCCGCGTTAAGAACGGCAGCATCACAGCCGTCATCGATATAGAGCGCAATTTTTTTCTCCAGGCGTGCTTTGGCTTCCTGCAACTGCATACCCCGGCACGCACGCGGGATATACTCAGCAATTTGAGCGATAGATTTTTCGTTCTGTTTAAACATGCTTCACCTCGATAGGCTTGATGGTATCGATCAGCAGTCGGCGGCGAGTATTTTCTGCAAAGTGGCGGCGTCCGTTTTCTTTGTGGTAAAACTCGTTTTTTCCGACGACCCACATCCGCTTTGTCTGGTGCAGTTTTTTTACCTGCGGACCGTCTCGGGTGATAACAATTCCTGTATGAGTTTTTATCACGCTCATTTCTTATTCTCCGGTGCTTTCGGCATTACTGCCCAGTGAGTGATATTGACGTTTTCAAGGTCCCCGACCTGAAATGTCCACTGCCATTCTCCGGTTTCTTTTTGTCCCCAGGTGTACCAGAGAGAACGCCAGCCAATTAGCCAGCCTTCTCCGTTAGCATCAAATAACAGAACACTTTCATTTGCTGGCGGCAGTTCAGCTGACACTGGTATTATTTTGTTTTCCAGTGCCGCACATTTAGCTTCAAGCGCATCGAATTTACGTACCAGGTACTCAGCATTTGTTTCGTTCACTTTCAGATCTCGCGGTACACATTTCCCGCGAAGAAACCCTTCCATTTCGAAAACATTCATGCGCATTTGCGTAACTCCGATAACTCGTTAAAACGTTCCATAAACATCCCGTAGGCATGGCCCGGTGCCAGTGGAATCACGTTGAACATCTCTGTTGCCGGGATGCCTTCCAGTACAGGCCAGAAAGAGCCATCATCAAGCCCGAGATCGCGGCGTTCGGTTGCCAGCATGATGAGATCGGCATATTTCACAGGCGTGCTCATAACCGGGGGTAACCCGTATTTCTCACGGATTACGGCATCTATTTTTTCTTCCATCCGTTTATAGTCAGGAAGAAGGCGTTTCAGTGGAGCGGGGATGTCCTGGCAATACGCTTCTGTTGCATCATGCATTAACGCTTCAAAAGCAAATTCCTGCGGCACCAGCTGGCTGCAAAGCACCGCATGTTGGGCGACGCTGTAGAAGTGAGAAAGATGACCGGCAAAGCGACAGATATTTGAAAGGGAAACCGCGATATCGTTAATAACGATGTCATCTTTATTTATCTTGTCATAATAAAAATGCTTCCCGGAAAAAGTTTTAATAAATGACATTTTGTTCTCCACGTATATGCGCTGCACCGCGCTGAATTTGGGTAAAAGGAAGCCCTCACCATCCGGTGATTATTGAGTTAATTACGTTTCCATAAATGCCCCCGCAGGGGCATTTGCAGTAATGAAATCAGGCGGTGAAAGTACCAATAAAGGTTTCTACTTTGCTGTCTTTGAATTTCTCAACAAGCAGATCACGAAATTCGTTAGCCATATCTTCCTGCACCGCTTCCAGCTGAATAATGCGCAGAACCAGTACAGGACGATCGCTAGTGATAATGCTGAGGCGTAATTTAAACGGACGTTCTTTCAGACCTTCAAACGGAACGCATTTAAATTCAAATGCCACTGGCATAATGTCTTTGGTCTTCGCTTCGACAGATTCCATCAGGGAGCGTTTGCCGCTGAAGTCATTATCTTCAAAATCAGCGGTCTGGTTTGCTTCAATCGTGATTTTACGGATTGCCGCAGCCGCTTTTGTTGCCTGAATGGCGTCACCATTAGCATCAAAGCCCACAAGGTAGTCGGCCCAGTCTTCAATCCATTCTGCCAGTGATTTCTGGGAGTTACGCTCGCCGTTAACAGACAACAGGGCAGAGAACGGTGCTGTCTTTTTCAGTTTGAGAGTGGCGGTGTTATCTGCGTGACCTGGTTCATCAATAGTACCCAGGTTAAGCACACTGACGGCACGCATATTATCAGCATCGATAAAGCAGCGGGTGCCTTCATCTGCAAGATCTTTAGAATAACGGGTAAAGTCATCGATGCTGGCAGTGGAAAGCGCACCACGGAAACGGAAGCGATTTAAATTAAATTTTTCCAGATCATGAATGCGGAAATTCTCAGGCAATGCCACAGCATCGGCACCAATCTTACTGATAATTTCATTAACACCCTGAGCAGAAATAAGGGCATGGATTTGATTAATTGCGGTTGCGTCTAAGTTCTGAGACATAATAAGTCCTCACTATATTAAGATATTCAGTGATGAGATAAATAATCAGTTAATTAAGAACGATATTAATGACCTGCTGCGCGGAGTTTTCCGTCAGGTTCACCGGCAAGAGTCAGTAATTGTCCCTGGTCTTCCTGCAGAATAGTCAGGCGACCACCGCGATTGACATACATCGGCGTTTCGGTGGTGTCTTCTTCAGAAATTTTCCCGCGGTTAGTCGGGCGAACATATGAGAGTTTGTGTTTGATTTTCACACGGTTCTCATCAAACGGTTCGATTTCCAGGTTGAGCGAGACCTTACCTTTGGTTTTCGTGTTCATCACACCGGAAGCGACTTCACTGAGAACTGCGCCGATTTTGGTTTCAAATACGCCGCCGTCCAGCTCCCCGATAAATGCCTGCACATCAGTACTGCGTTCGCTAGCCATTTTGCTGCTCCTCATCATATCGACCCTGCAAGGTCGGTTGGTTTCTCCACAAAACAGAGAAGAACACCTGCGGTGGCAGCCGCCCGGATGGATTGGGTTATGAGCCCGTCGTCCGGTGATGCTCTTCTCTGTTTTGTAAAAAGAGCGGTACCAGCCGGAAGCAAGTGTACAAACTGGTACCGCCAAAGCAGTGGCTGTTGTGGTGACCGGTGCTGATCTCCGGCTTGCGGTTATTTCAGACTCTCACGGGCGTTTAATTGCCCCGCCGAACAGCTCTTTTCCGCAATAGCTGCAATGTCTTTCGCGCATCAGCCTGCGCATTCACCACAACGCTAAGGATTCTCTCTGGTTGAAAATACTTAGCTGTTATGTGCCTGCTTTTAGCCACATCAGGCGAGGTGGACCTGGTTATTCCCCAACAACAAGGATTTGGTTATTATGTAACCCTCCCCAACAACGATAAGGATTTATATGGATCTATGTGTAGATAAGTATGAGGAGAGGCATGTGCCGTTAAGACAAAAGCCTCCAGTTCCTCCAAAACCACCCAAGGAAAACTGAGACTAATATGACCAGAGACGATTATAAATTTTATGTTCACTACTCTTATGTATTGGAGAAGATGAATTACACGTTGTTAACTCGCATTGATAAATTAATAACGTTGATGTTAATCGTTCTCGGTTTTTCAGTTTTCGCCCCGTACAGTAATTTATTTATTTTCGGTTTGTTTGTTGCCGTACTTTCGGTTCTTCAGTTGGTCTATCAGTTTGGCCAAGAGGCTGGAATGTCTAAAGAGCAAGCGAGGCATTACAAAAGACTGCTGATTGAGTCTGATACCCTTCCTGAAGATCAGTTGCAAGCTAGGTATTTAAAAATCCAAGATACTGATAGTAATCCATGGAAATCACTTGAACGAGCGGCTTTCATTCGGGCCTGTATTTTTGCTGGTGTTCCAACTAAGTACGATTTAACAACCAAAGAAAAATTTATAGCTTGGTGTGCGGGAGATCTACCTCTAGAGAATGAACTAACGGATATTAATGATGACCAACAAGCATAATCCAGTTCACGGACATGTACCTCCGAAGCCGAAACCACCGAAACCGAAGAAATGAGACATAATAGGATTGGATAATGAGTCGACCAATAGAGCCTTTTCATATTCCACCTCGTCCCAGGCCACCAGATCCAGGCCCAAAGTGAGGGTTACTGATTTTTAAAGAGCGAAGCGTCCGGTAGGGCGCTTTTTTGGTACTAACGAATCATCCTGGACTTCATATGCCCCAGGCGGCTACTTCGTGGGCGTCCTGCCTGTTCGTTATCTTTGATATAAAATCTAACTTAACTTAGTTTTAATGGCAAGAGAAAACACCAAACTTTTCTTAGTTCGGTGTTTTGGTTAGAGAAAAGGGGGGGCTAGAGTTCGTATTGAACTCCTTTGACTACACCAATGATGAGGCAATTACCATTGATCGGGATGTTGGGGTACCGGGGATTTAATGGCACTAAAAACTTTTGAGGGCCATCGATAACTAATTTTTTTACTGTGGCTTCGTTTGTTCCATCAAGTCTAGCGATGACTATTTTTCCATGCCGGGGTTCTGCATCAGGATCTACAATCACTGTTGCGCCTTCTGGTATTGTTGGGAGGCCGTTAGGGTTAGTCATGGAGTCGCCTTTAACCTCCAATGCAAATGAGTTATCACCAATCTTTAATGATGTATCTACCCACTTGTCTACTTCACTAAACACTTCTGCTGTCCTGCACTCAGTAAACTGCCCAGCCTGAACCCACGAGATTACAGGAACTCTGCGCATGTTTGTGACGAGTTTGCCTTCAAACTCCGCACCATAAAGAATGTAATCTATTGACGTATTGAAGAACTTCGCTAATTTTGAAAGTGCTTCCCCACCAGGGACATTGATGTCTTTCTCCCAGTACCCCACAGCAACGTCACTTACTCCACAAAATTTACCCAATTCTTTCTGGGACGTTCTGGTAACTCTTCTCAGAGCTTTTATACGCTGACCAACCGTTTCCATAGGAGCACCATTTCTTTAATTACTAAGTAATCTTAGTTTTTATTGACCTAAGATAGATTGATAATTAACATCTAATAAAACTTAGTTTGGAGGGCATATGACGACTGACGATATCGAAAGCTACTTCGGCAGCATTGAGAAAGTTGCTGCTTTTTTCGGCATAACAACTGAAGCCGTTTATCAGTGGCGAAACCGTCCTGGCCAGTTAATTCCAAAAGGACGTGCAGCAGAGGCTGCATATAGAACTTGCGGACGGTTGCCATTTAAACCTGAGCTTTATGAAAAATCTAATGGATAAATCGATTTACAGAAACCACAGATATGAGGGCTTAAACGTGGGTAAAGAACCTGAATGGAAAGTTGATAAGCAACCAGCATGGCTGGTGGCAGCAATACGAAGAACGATTGCTGATTTACCTCATGGCTATGAGGAAGCAGCAGAAATTCTTGGTTTGTATAAATCTGATGATATCACCCCAGCAAAAGATCAATTGCATAACAGACTGCGTAGCGGTGGGGATCAAATTTTTCCACTTGAGTGGGCCATGGTTTTACAGGATGCCAGTGGTACCAGGCATGTAACGGATGCAATAGCCCGTCGTAGTAATGGGGTGTTTGTGCCGCTGGTGGTCATTGATGACATTGACAATGGTGACATTAATCAGCGGCTGATGGAGTCAATAGAATGGATTGGCAAGCATTCCCAGTACTTACGCAAGGCAACTGCTGATGGAGTTATTGACCAAGCTGAGCGTGAGCAAATCGAAGAGAACAGCTACCAAGTAATGGCGAAGTGGCAGGAGCATTTAACACTGTTATTTCGTGTTTTTTGTGCGCCGGAAAAGAGTAACGCCCGCGAGTGTGCAGCTCCGGGCGTCGTGGCGTCGATTGCTTCTGGTTGTGGAGAAACTAACGCATGAACAGTTTAACAACACACTACCGTCGCTCGCAACTGATTGCGCTTCCTGTGCCGGGTGGAAAAGCGAAGGTGGAGTATTGCTATGCAGTGAATGTACCAGGTGACAGGGAAATTGTAACCCACAGCTTTGCAGAGTGGGCTGTGGGTGATTTCAACCGGCAGAAGGAGACAGTCCTTTGCGACAAGTTAACCGCTGGTTCAAAGATCACTACGGAGTGCCCGTCAGAGTCATTCGTTGGGAGCCGGAAACACAACGGGTTATCTACCTCCGTGAAGGCTATGAACATGAATGCTTCAGTCCGCTCGAACAGTTTCGTCGTAAATTCAGGGAAATAGAGGTCGGTCATGAGCCTGTTAATGACATCCCAGCCCATTGTGATAAATCGTGATCTTGCATGCCGTATTGGTCTGAATGAGGCAATTGTGTTGCAGCAGCTTCATTACTGGCTGAATGAAACGAATTCAGGCACTGAGCATGGCGGAATTCGCTGGGTTTATAACACGACAGAACAGTGGCTGGAGCAGTTTCCGTTCTGGTCAGAGTCCACTCTGAAACGCACATTTGCAAGCCTGAAATCACTTGGGGTTTTGCGTCGCGAGCAACTCAATAAATCGAAGCGTGACATGACCAACTTCTACACGATCAACTATGAAAGTGAGCTTTTAGAAGAGGTCAAAGTGAACGAATCCATCAGGTCAAAATGCACTTCTCCATCGGGTCAAAGTGACCTGATGGATGGGCGCAAAATGACACGATCCATTGGTTCAAAACGACACGCTGTCATCGGGTCAAAATGGCCCAATGATCTTACAGAGAATACAACAGAGATTACTACAGAGAATAAAACCTCTTCTCGTCCGGACGCTTCGCAACCGGACACGCAAACGGCTGAACAGGATTTTTTAACTCGCCATCCTGATGCGGTTGTATTCAGCCCTAAAAAGCGCCAGTGGGGGACGCAGGATGATTTGACCTGCGCACAGTGGCTCTGGAAAAAAATCATCGCCCTGTACGAGCATGCCGCCGAATGTGACGGCGAGGTGGTTCGTCCCAAAGAACCGAACTGGACAGCATGGGCAAACGAAATTCGCCTGATGTGTGTGCAGGATGGTCGTACTCATAAACAAATCTGCGAGATGTACAGCCGCGTCAGTCGCGATCCGTTCTGGTGCCGTAACGTGCTCAGCCCGTCGAAGCTGCGGGAAAAATGGGATGAGCTTTCCCTGCGCTTATCGCCGTCCGTCAGCACGTACACCGAAAAACGCGAAGACCCGTACTTCAAAGCCAGTTACGACAACGTGGACTACAGCCAGATCCCGGCAGGATTCAGGGGGTGATCATGAGTCTTTTGAATGACGTTCAGAAATTCATTGAAGCCCATCCGGGGTGTACTTCCGGAGACATTGCGGATGCTTTTGCAGGTTACTCACGACAGCGCGTTCTGCAGTCAGCAAGCAAGTTACGTCAGAGTGGGCGTGTGGCTCACCGTTGTGAAGGGGATACACGCAGACATTTCCCGCGGCTGACTGAGATACCGCAGGAGCCGGAACCGCAACCAGTTCGTGAATCCAGACCTGTGCGCAATTTCTATGTCGGCACTAACGATCCCCGGGTGATTTTGTGCCTGACCCGCCAGGCGGAAGAACTGGAGTCCAGGGGCTTATACCGTCGTGCTGCAACGGTGTGGATGGCGGCATTCCGTGAAAGCCACTCCCAGCAAGAGCGAAACAATTTTCTTGCGCGTCGTGAGCGGTGTTTACGGAAAAGCAGCAAGCGCGCTGTATCGGGTGAAGAGTGGTATCTGTCAGGGAATTACGTGGGGGCTTAATGACGACGTTAACTCAATGCCAGCAGCAGGTGCTGGATATGCTGATTTCTTACCAGAAAGAACGTGGCTTCCCGCCAACCAATCAGGAGGTGGCTACCATGCTGGGATACCGTTCAGTGAATGCAGCGGTGGAGCATCTTCGCGCACTGGAGAAAAAAGGCGTCATCACGATAAAGCGTGGCGTGGCCCGGGGCATCACGCTTCATACCGCGGTGAAGGACGACGACAGCGAGGTGGCCGGGATTATCCGCGCACTGCTTGCTGGTGAGGAAAACGCCAGGCTGCGTGCAGCCCACTGGTTACATGAGAGGGGGCTGAAAGTATGAAGCTGATTCTGCCTTTTCCACCCAGCGTGAACACCTACTGGCGACACCCCAACAAAGGGGCATTTGCTGGTAAGAGCCTGATAAGCGCGGCGGGGCGAAAATTCCAGAGTGCGGCGTGCACAGCAATAGTTGAGCAGTTACGTCGTCTGCCGAAACCAACGTCGGCACCTGCTTCAGTGGAGATCGTGTTGTTTCCTCCGGATAACCGGATCCGCGATCTGGACAACTATAACAAGGCGCTGTTTGACGCCCTGACCCACGCGGGTGTGTGGGAAGACGACAGCCAGGTGAAAAGAATGCTGGTGGAGTGGGGACCGGTTATCCCGGAAGGGAAGGTCGAGATCACTATCAGTAAGTACGAGAAAACTGCGGGTGCAGCCGCCTGATTAAGAGGAGAAACGAAGTATGAATAATCTGATGGTCATTGATGGTATTGAAGTTCGTCGTGATGCTTATGGTCGTTACAGCCTGAACGATCTGCACAGGGCTGCCGGTTCTCTGGATAAGCATAAGCCTGCATTCTGGCTCCGCAATGAGCAAACTGAACGTTTAATAAGCGAGTTGCAGATTTGCAACTCGGTCAATATAGAGCCAGTTAACGTTATTCGTGGCGGAAATAACCAGGGGACGTATGTCTGCAAAGAACTGGTGTATGCCTATGCAATGTGGATCAGTCCGTCATTCCATCTGAAGGTGATCCGTACTTTCGATACGGTAACCAGCGCACCGGAAAAATTATCCGGGCAGGCTGCTGACAAGATGCAGGCTGGTGTGATTCTGCTGGACTTTATGCGTCGGGAGTTAAACCTGTCTAACTCATCTGTGCTTGGTGCCTGTCAGAAACTCCAGGAGGCTGTTGGCTTACCGAATCTGGCACCGCGCTATGCCATTGATGCTCCTGCCGATGCACCCGATGGCTCAAGTCGCCCCACGCTGTCGCTAAGTGCACTGCTGAAACAGTATGGTATCCGCCTGACGGCTAATCAGGCATATCACCAGATGGTGAAGCTGGGGATCGTCGAGCAGCGCGAACGATACAGCCGTACCGCGATTAACAACATCAAAAAATTCTGGTCGCTGACGGCGAAAGGCTGCATGTTCGGCAAGAACATCACCAGTCCTGCAAATCCGCGCGAGACGCAGCCGCACTTCTTCGAATCCCGATTCCCTGAGCTGTTAAAGCTGCTCGATACCGTTCATTGAGGTGACCGTGAGAGCACTACTGACCCCTGAAATTGCCCCGCGTATGGGGATCGTATTGTTCAGACCAGGTTCAGAGCTGATGCCCCTGTTTATGCAGGGGCGTGTCCTGCTGGAGCCTGAGCCGGAACGTTATTCATCTTTCGCCAGTGGTGCCGTTCCGGCGGCATCACAACCGCTGGCGGATGATCCTGCCGTTCGGGCCGTGTTCCGCAATGAGGCAGTGATCCGTCGTGCTGGTGGCGTGGAATGTCTTGAAAGCTGGTTACTTCGTGAAAAAGGCTGCCAGTGGCCTCATTCCGACTGGCACAGCGAGAACATGACCACAATGCGGCACGCTCCGGGCGCAATCCGTCTGTGCTGGCACTGCGATAACCAGTTGCGCGATCAGTTCACGGAACGGCTGGAATCAATGGCAACGGATAACTGTGCCCGCTGGGTGTTATCTGTTGTGCGCCGTGATCTCGGTTTTGATGACAGTCACGTTGTGACAATGCCGGAACTGTGCTGGTGGCTGGTTCGTAATGACCTGGCGGATGCCTTACCGGAAAGTGCAGCCCGTAAGGCACTGAGATTACCGAAGCCTGTTGTGCCGTCTGTCACCCGGGAGAGTGACCTTGTTCCTTCGGTTCCTGCCACCAGCATTATCCAGGATAAAGCGAAAAAGGTGCTGGCGCTGAAAGTGGATCCGGAGTCGCCGGAGTCTTTTATGTTACGCCCAAAACGTCGCCGCTGGGTTAATGAAAAGTACACGCGCTGGGTTAAGACACAGCCGTGTGCATGTTGTGGAAAGCCAGCTGATGATCCCCACCACCTGATAGGCCACGGTCAGGGGGGAATGGGTACAAAAGCGCATGACCTCTTTGTGTTGCCTTTGTGCAGAAAGCATCACGACGAGCTGCATGCGGATACCGTGGCATTTGAAGAGAAGTATGGCTCCCAGCTGGAGCTGATATTTCGTTTTATCGATCGTGCGCTGGCAATTGGCGTGCTGGCCTGATTTTGTGGAGAAAGTTGATGCGTGATATTCAGATGGTTCTTGAACGCTGGGGGGCATGGGCTGCAAGTGGTAACACCGGGGTGGACTATTCTCCGATCGCTGCCGGATTCAAAGGACTTTTACCATCTGCCACTAAACCACGTCCGGCCTGCTGCGATGATGACGGACTTATCATTGAAAACTGTCTTGCTCGTCTGAAGCAGAAAAAACCTGAGGAGTATTCGCTTCTCATTGCTCATTATTTGTTGCGAATATCAAAAAGACAGATAGCCAGGACGAGAAAGAAAAGCGAAAAAGCAATACGAATTGAGATGCAGATAGCCGAAGGGTTTATTGACGGATGTTTGTCTGTGCTGGGGGTAAGACTGGAGATGGACGACTGGCTGCTAAAAAAGTAAAAAATGATTAGTGCGGTCCGCAAAAAGTATGTCAGTATGTTAAGAGTGGTTACTTCGCCACACAGCTTAAACCCGCCGCGAGCGGGTTTTTTTATGGCTGAACGTTAAATGCGCTGGTGGTTGTGAATGCCGACTGCGGCGGTATTTTGGCGTGACGGCGCAGGTGCCGTATACCGATGTCTGGACGCATAAACCGGTGCAGTTCTATCCCGGGAAACATCCGTGCGAAAAACCGGCAGAAATGCTGCAGCAGATAATCAGCGCTAGCAGTCGTCCGGGTGACCTGATTGCAGATTTTTTCATGGGGTCGGGTTCGACAGTGAAAGCGGCACTGGCGCTCGGGCGTCGTGCAATTGGCGTTGAGCTGGAGACTGAACGTTTTGAGCAGACGGTTCGGGAAGTACAGGATTTAGTCAGCCAGAACGGATGATATTGAAGAATTAATTACGCGTCGTTATTATGCGGCTCCCGGCCCTTTAGCTCAGTGGTGAGAGCGAGCGACTCATAATCGCCAGGTCGCTGGTTCAAATCCAGCAAGGGCCACCATCACATACCGCCATTAGCTCATCAGGATAGAGCACCAGCCTTCGAAGCTGGTTGCGCGGGGTTCGAGTCCTCGATGGCGGTCCATTATCTGTACCCTGCGTTGTTAGCTCAACCGGACAGAGCAATTGCCTTCTAAGCAATCGGTCACTGGTTCGAATCCAGTACAACGCGCCAGACTTATTTTTCCCGGCTCGCTTTTGCGGGCCTTTTTTTTAAATGTCTCACAATTCAGACGGTTGACAGTTGTCTGTTTTGCGGGGAGTTTGTTAAAAGAAACTGGCATGGTGAATCCCCCTGTGCGGATGGGCAATCAGCGAGTAGGTATATGGGATAATCGCGGATTCAGGTGCTGGTACTGAATTCACCGGGAGGCACCCGGCACCATGCAGTTGACTGAAACCATGTATACTCTCAGGCCCCACGCACATGTGTTGGGGCCTTTTTACATGCAAAAAAAAGCCCGCATATGGATACGGGCGGCAAGGAACAAAAAACGTGAAGTGATCTATTCAGCCAGTGGATAATACCCTGACGTTACCATATTGCGCAATCGCGCATTCTTTCTTTTTCGCTCCCCTTATAACTACGCCATCCGTTCGCTGCGGAGGTGAGGCTATGAAATCCATGGACAAAATTTCAACGGGCATTGCCTACGGCACCTCCGCAGGCAGTGCTGGCTACTGGTTTTTACAGTGGCTTGATCAGGTCAGTCCGTCACAGTGGGCTGCGATTGGTGTACTGGGGAGTCTGGTTCTGGGCTTCCTGACTTATCTGACAAATCTGTACTTCAAAATCAGAGAAGACAAGCGTAAGGCTGCACGGGGAGAGTAATTCAATGACTCAAAACTATGAACTGATTGTGAAAGGGATCCGCAATTTTGAGAATAAAGTTACGGTAACTTTAGCGTTACGGGACAAAAAACGCTTTGACGGTGAAATTTTTGACCTGGACATCTCGCTGGACCGTGTTGAAGGTGCTGCGCTGGAGTTTTATGAGGCAGCGGCCAGAAGGAGCATCAGACAGGTCTTCCTGGATGTCGCTGCCGGGTTATGTGAAGGGGATGAGCAGTCGCCGGAAAAGCGCCCCGTAATTTTAGAGGCGCAGAATGTGTGGATAACCTACAAAGGAAAGCTACCAGGAAGAATTACTGGTTCTCTGAAGACTCCTCCGGAATCACAACCTTAAGTCACTGACCGGAACAGATAAACCTGTCCGTGGGCAGAAACCGATAAATCCTGATAAATATCCATGAACGCAAAAATCAGATACGGCCTGTCGGCTGCCGTTCTGGCACTGATTGCCGTCGGTGCGCCCGCGCCTGATATTCTCGACCAGTTTCTGGATGAAAAAGAAGGTAACCACACAACGGCATACCGCGATGGTTCCGGCATCTGGACCATCTGTCGGGGTGCCACGATGGTGGATGGAAAACCCGTTTTTCCCGGTATGAAACTGTCGAAGGAAAAATGCGACCAGGTCAACGCCATTGAGCGTGATAAGGCGCTGGCATGGGTGGAGCGCAATATTAAAGTACCACTGACCGAACCACAAAAAGCGGGTATCGCGTCATTTTGTCCCTATAACATTGGCCCCGGTAAGTGTTTTCCATCGACGTTTTATAAGCGGCTGAATGCTGGTGATCGTAAGGGCGCATGCGAGGCGATTCGCTGGTGGATAAAAGATGGTGGGCGCGATTGCCGCATACGTTCAAATAACTGCTATGGACAGGTTATTCGTCGTGACCAAGAAAGCGCATTAGCCTGTTGGGGAATAGATCAGTGAGCAGAGTCGCCGCGATTATTTATGCTCTGGTTATCTGCATCATCGTCTGCCTGTCGTGGGCGGTCAATCATTACCGTGATAACGCCATCACCTACAAAGAACAGCGTGATAAAAAAGTCAGTGAGCTGAAGCAGCTGACCGCCACCATCGCTGACATGCAGCAGCGTCAGCGTGATGTTGCTGCGCTCGATGCAAAGTACTCGAGAGAATTAGCCAATGCGAAAGCTGAAAATGAAACTCTGCGCGCTGATGTTGCCGCTGGTCGTAAGCGCCTGCGGGTCAATGCCAGTTGCTCCGCAGCCGTGCGTGAAGCCACCGGACCCACCAGCGTGGATAATGCAACCAGCCCCAGACTGGCAGACACCGCTGAACGGGATTATTTCACCCTCAGAGAACGGTTGATGACGATGCAGAAGCAACTGGAAGGGGCACAGCTATACATTCGTGAGCAATGTCTCAGATAAAAACCGGCCAAGGATAATCCGCTAAAGATTCGCCGGTGGCGAAAGAGAGCCAAGGTGTCAACCTACGCTATTACTTATGATAATGCAACAGACGAAGCGGGACATATTGGCGCATAACAAATCAGTGCAGGCTAACTGCAGGAAGAACTTAGGGCGTGAACGTAGAAAACCTAAGTAACGCACATTACATCTATAACGAGATGAAAGAGCTACAGCGACAGAAAGGTATACTGGAAAGTGGTGCAGGGCTTGGTGTGACAATCCAGTCTGCCTATCAATATAGTGCTTTTCTTGAGGCCATACGCCCGCATGCAGTTGCTGAACTTAACAGCCGTATTGAGGAAAAGAAATCCGCGCTGGTTAATTTGGGTGCTTCCTTCTCTATATACGAGCATAATAAGGCGGGTTGGAAACCCGCCTAAAGCACTTAGAAACTGCGTGGAGCTGTGGAAAGAATGGATGCCAGTTCTTCCTTCGATAAATCCCAGCTTCGATTTACAGCGTCAATTTTCTTAAACTCATCAAGCATTGCGTTATAGAGATGTTCTGTACGTGAATGAGTATTGGCAATGGGCTGTTTCTGTTCGGGGAAGCGATCAATTTTCTGATATGCCTCAATGATACTGAAGTAATCGCATTCATTATTACCGTCGAAACCTGGGAGCTGAATTGCCCCATCATGTATTTTTAGATGATGGTCACGGACTAATTCTTTTTGCTCGTCATCACTAAGTTTCCTGAAAGCATTGGAAAGTCCGCGATACATATTCAAGACAGCAGTAACAAAATCACGATCTTCTTTACTTGGTTCGTCAACATCCAAATGTGAATATTCGGCCTTGATAACCCAATCATTACCAGATGACACAGCATATTTAACAAGCTGTGGATCAATATCAGTTTCGATACCTAGGTGGATGGCAATGTCACATAACAAAATGGTATTGATTTTATCTTTAATATCCATGAGTTAACCCTCTGAAGTAAAAAGTAATATCTACACCCGTTGGCTCATGAAGTCTATTGATCTGTCTCATATCAGCAGCAAATCTATTCCATGGAGATACTCAATGCAGGTCACCTTTGATTTATATAAGGGCGAAACATGCCAGCACTAATCCCACGCGCCTGCCGTAAGCGTGGATGTGCAGGTACAACCACAGACAGTTCTGGTTACTGCGATAAACATCGTGGCGAAGGATGGGTACAGCATCAACGCGGACTGAGCCGCCACCAGCGTGGCTATGGCTCGAAATGGGATGCCATACGTGCGCGCATACTGAAGCGTGATAATCATCTGTGTCAGAACTGCCTGCGCAATGGGAGAGCCGTTGAAGCCAGAACTGTGGACCACATCATTCCGAAAGCTCATGGTGGCACGGATGCAGACAGTAACCTGCAGAGTCTGTGCTGGCCCTGTCATAAAGCAAAAACAGCGCGCGAACGCATCAATTGATAACAGCTCCCATCTGCAGGGGAGGGGCGGGTCAAATCTCTGCAACCCTGGCTGTTCAGTACCGCCGCCTGACCTTTCCTCGCATCGCCGCAGGTTCGAAAACTTTTTTTTGGAATGTGATTAAATGATTGATAGGTAAAACCGATTATGTCTGGACCCCCGAAAACCCCGCCACGCCTGCATTTGATACGAGGCAACCCCTCAAAGCGGCCAGTTAAAGACCTCAAAAAAACCGCTAAAAAGGATGAAAAAGGTCTCCCTAAAATTCCGCAACATTTAGGGGCGCAGGGGAAGTACTGGTTCAGGCGAATGGCGGAAGAGCTGAATGCGGAAGGGATCATTTCTCAGCTTGATGCGCGTGCGCTTGAGCTACTGGTGGAAGCCTATACCGAATACCGGCATCACTGCGAAACACTCGATGTTGAGGGGTACACCTACCGCTCGGAAACGCAGAACGGTGATGTGCTGATTAAGGCACACCCAGCTGCTGCGATGAAAGCGGATGCCTGGAAGCGGATCCGGGCGATGCTTGCAGAATTTGGTATGTCACCGGCAAGCCGGGCAAAAGTAAATACCGCCGGACCGGATAATGTTGATCCGCTGGCAGAGCTTTTAAAAGCGAGAGACTGATGGCAAAAGTGGCTGACGGGATCCGCTACGCCGAACGTGTTGTTGCAGGAGAAATTGTTGCTGGCGAATTTGTCCGCCTGGCCTGCCAGCGTTTTCTTGATGATCTGAAGTACGGCGAAAAGCGGGGGATTTATTTCAGTGAACCCCGTGCGCAGCACATCCTGAATTTCTACAAATTTGTGCCTCATGTAAAAGGGGCACTGGCAGGCCAGCCCATTGAGTTGATGGACTGGCATGTATTTATCCTCATTAATATTTTTGGTTTTGTCATTCCGCTGGTCAATGAAGAAACCGGGGAAGTTGTCATGCGCAGCGATGGCAGCGGACGTCCGGTGATGGTGCGCCGGTTCCGGACGGCGTACAACGAAGTCGCCCGTAAAAACGCAAAATCAACCCTGTCATCGGGTATCGGCCTGTATATGACGGGGGCAGATAGTGAAGGCGGAGCTGAGGTGTATTCAGCCGCAACCACGCGTGACCAGGCCAGAATCGTGTTTGAAGACGCCAAAAATATGGTCAGAAAAGCCCGGTCGACACTCGGGCGGTTGTTTGATTTCAACAAGCTGGCGATTTACCAGGAGCAGAGCGCATCAAAATTTGAACCGCTTTCCTCGGATGCAAACAACCTGGACGGTCTGAACATCCACTGCGCCATTATTGATGAGCTGCATGCACATAAAACCCGCGACGTGTGGGACGTTCTGGAGACGGCAACCGGTGCCCGTCTGCAGTCTCTGTTATTTGGCATCACCACGGCTGGCTTTAACAAGGAAGGGATTTGTTACGAGCAGCGTGATTACGCCATCAAGGTATTGCGAGGCTATAACAGCGACGTGGAGGGCGCGGTAAAAGACGACTCCTACTTTGCGATCATTTACACGCTCGATGAGGGAGATGATCCGTTTGATGAAACGGTCTGGCAGAAAGCGAATCCTGGCCTGGGCATCTGTAAACGCTGGGATGATCTGCGTCGTCTGGCGAAAAAAGCGAAGGAGCAGGTCTCTGCGCGGGTGAATTTTTTTACCAAACACATGAATGTGTGGGTCACTGCCGAATCTGCCTGGATGGATATGATTAAGTGGGAGAAGTGCGAATACATTGCTCCACAACATGAGCTGAAAACATATCCCATGTGGGTCGGCGTCGACCTTGCTCATAAGATTGATATCTGTGCGGCGGCAAAACTCTGGCGAACCGATAACGGACATGTTCATGCTGATTTTAAATTCTGGCTTCCGGAAGGACGGCTGGAACGATGCTCGCGGCAGCAGGCAGAACTTTACCGGAAGTGGGCGGAGATGGATAAGCTCATCCTGACGGATGGTGATGTTATCGATCATGCTCAGATAAAAAGTGACTTACTGGAATGGATTGGCGGTGAAAACCTCAGGGAACTGGGATTTGACCCGTGGAGCGCAATGCAGTTCAGCCTGGCACTGGCTGAAGAAGGGATACCGCTGGTGGAGGTTCCGCAGACGGTCCGCAATCTGTCAGAGGCCATGAAGGAAACGGAATCACTGGTTTATGCCGGGCGTTTCCATCACAGCAATCATCCGGTCATGAACTGGATGATGTCTAACGTTACTGTAAAACCGGACAAAAACGACAACATCTTCCCGAATAAATCCACGCCGGAAGCCAAAATCGACGGCCCTGTTGCGCTTTTTACAGCCATGAGCCGCTTTCTGGTAAATGGCGGGGGCGTGAATGACTTTCTGTCCACGCTTGATCCTGATGAGGACTTGTTAATTCTGTGAAACAGCTTATTACTGATATGACCGGGCTGATCGGTTTCGGTTTGCTCACTGCTGGCGTTTATCTGTATGCAGGTCTGCCAGCGTCTCTGATGCTGTCGGGCTGTTTGTTGCTGCTTTATGCACTGGTGGTGTCCATGAGGAGAAAACATGCTTCTTGATGCTCTGTTTCGCAGTGAGCCTCTGGAAAATCCCTCGGTTCCGGTAACCGGAGAGGCCGCTGAGACGGATAATATTTTTGCCCGGGATGTGTATGTCAGTCCGGAAACATCCATGAAGCTGGCTGCTGTCTATGCCTGTATTTATGTTATTTCATCCAGTGTGGCTCAGATGCCCCTGCATGTGATGCGAAAAACGAATGAGCATGTTCAGCCGGCACGCGATCACCCGTTGTTCTGGCTCGTTCATGATGAACCTAATGCCTGGCAGACCAGCTATAAGTGGCGGGAACTGAAGCAGCGTCATGTGCTGGGGTGGGGCAATGGTTATACGTGGGTAAAACGTAATCGTCGTGGCGAGGTTACCAGTCTTGAATGCTGTATGCCATGGGAAACCACGTTACTTAACACCGGAGGGCGTCATACCTACGGTGTGTATAACGAAGAGGGTGCATTTGCGGTAAGTCCGGACGACATGATCCATATCAGGGCGCTGGGAAACAATCAGAAAATGGGACTGAGTCCGATCATGCAGCATGCTGAAACCATTGGTATGGGAATGAGTGGTCAGCAGTATACCAGTGCTTTTTTTAACGGTAATGCCCGTCCTGCCGGGATTATTTCTGTGAAAAATGAACTGAACGAACAGAGTTGGAGCAGGCTCAAGAATATGTGGCAGCGGGCGGTGACAGCGCTTCGCAGTCAGGAAAATAAAACCATGCTGCTGCCTGCGCAACTGGATTACCGCGCTCTGACAGTTTCTCCGGTGGATGCTCAGATCATTGATATGACCAAGCTGAACCGGTCGATGATTGCCGGGATTTTTAATGTCCCGGCGCACATGATTAATGACCTGGAAAAAGCCACATTTTCGAATATTACGCAGCAGGCGATTCAGTTTGTTCGCTACACGATGATGCCCTGGGTTGCGAACTGGGAGCAGGAGCTTAACCGTCGCCTGTTTACCCGTACAGAACGGGCTGCCGGGTATTACGTTCGTTTCAACCTCACGGGGTTGCTCCGTGGGACCCCACAGGAGCGTGCGCAGTTCTATCACTTTGCCATTACAGATGGCTGGATGAGCCGGAATGAAGCCAGGGCATTTGAGGATATGAACCCGGTTGACGGTCTGGATGAAATGCTGGTCAGCGTAAATGCAGCAAATCCGTTGAATAACTTTAAAGATACGAAAGGCAAAGAGGAAAAGAACGATGAATGACCGTGAAACGCGCTGTTACAGCGGGGAGGTGCGGGCGGAACAATATGATAATGCCCCGACCCACATTCTGGGCTATGGCTCGGTATTTAACAGTCGTTCAGAACCTCTGTGGGGATTTCGTGAAATCATCAAGCCGGGGGCTTTTGATGATGTACTGAATGATGATGTACGTGGCTTGTTTAATCATGATCCTAATTTCATTCTCGGACGAAGTTCTGCCGGCACGTTGTCATTGTCGGTGGATGAACGCGGTTTACGTTATGACATTGTTGCACCGGATACTCCGACTATTTGTGACCTGGTGCTGTCTCCAATGTTGCGTGGTGACATTAATCAGTCCTCGTTCGCGTTTCGTGTCGCCCGTGACGGAGAGAGCTGGTATGAAGACGACGAGGGGATTGTTATCCGGGAAATCACGCGCATTTCTCGTCTGTATGACGTCAGCCCGGTGACATATCCGGCCTATCAGGACGCAGACTCTGGTGTCCGCTCAATGAAAGCCTGGCAGGAAGCGCGGGCGAGTGGTGCGCTGAAGAAAGCTGTTAACGAACGAATGGCGCGTGAGCGTCTTTTGACCCTTCTTAATGCATAAGGATACTACTGACGATGAAACTTCATGAGATGAAGCAAAAACGAAACACCATTGCAAAGGATATGCGTGCACTGCATGAAAAAATTGGTGATAACGCATGGACTGATGAGCAACGGGCAGAGTGGAACAGGGCGAAAGCTGAGCTGGATGCGCTGGATGAGCAAATCGCCCGTGAAGAAGAGTTGCGCCGTCAGGATCAGGCATATGTGGATGAGTCCGGGCCGGAAGAGCGCCAGAATAATGAGGCGGAGAACGGGAAAAAGGCGGTGGAAGAGAAGCGCGCTGCGGCATTTAACCGTTTTCTGCGTGCCGGATTTGCAGAACTGAATGCTGAAGAGCGTAATCTGATGCGTGAACTGCGGGCTCAGAGTGTAACAACGGATTCTCAGGGCGGATATACGGTGCCCACGCAGATGCGTAACAAAATCATTGACACCATGAAGGCTTATGGCGGGATTGCCAGTGTGGCGCAACTTCTGACCACATCAACCGGGCAGGATATCACCTGGTCAACGTCTGATGGCACGACTGAAGAGGGCGAACTGCTGGCGGAAAATACAGCCGCAACGGAACAGGATGTGACGTTCGGGACCGCTATTCTGGGGGCTAAAAAGCTGTCATCAAAAATAATTCGTGTGTCCAATGAGCTGCTCCAGGACAGTGGGGTGGATATTGAATCTTATCTGGCAAACCGTATTGCCCAGCGTATTGGTCGTGGAGAGGCAAAATATCTGGTTCAGGGGACCGGAACGGGATCACCGTTACAGCCAAAAGGGCTGGCAGCGTCGGTGACGGGAACCATCCAGACTGCAGCCTCTGCCGCTTTCACCTGGAAAGAAATGAATGCCCTGAAACATGCCATTGATCCGGCATATCGTGGTGGGCCGAAATACCGCTGGGCATTCAATGATGCCACATTGCAGACTATTGAAGAGATGGAGGATGGACAGAAACGCCCGTTATGGCTGCCGGATATTGCAGGCGGTACGCCGGCTACTGTGCTGGGGATCCCTTATGTTATTGATCAGGCTATTGACGGGATTGGTACCGGAAAAAAATTCATTTTCCTGGGGGATTTCAACCGCTTTATCATTCGCCGCGTTACTTATATGGAACTGAAACGTCTGGTTGAGCGTTATGCTGAGTTTGATCAGGTGGCATTTCTGGCTTTCCATCGTTTTGACTGTGTGCTGGAAGATGTGGCAGCCATCAAGGCGCTCACTGGCAAATAACCACTCGTTGTTCAGTTACAGACCGCGCCGACGCGGTTTTTTTATGCCCGCACAGTGTTGCGGGCAGGAGTTTCTGATGGCAGCAATAGTGGAAAAACTCAGGGCGCAGTGCCGTATTGATACAGATGATGCAACTGATGATGAGTTACTGATGCTGTATTTCCGGGCTGCCTGCCGCAAGGCAGAAAATTTTATCAACCGTAAGCTTTATGAGGAGACGGTGCCAGAAGGTGATCCTGAAGGGGTGCTTATAGCTGATGATGTTTTGCTGGCGCTCATGTTGCTGGTCGGGCACTGGTACGAAAACCGGGAAAATTCCTCAGATGTCAGCAAGGCACCAGTCCCGTTTGGTTTTTCTTCTCTTCTGGAGCCTTATCGTTTTATTCCTTTGTAGGAGGAGACATGCAGGCGGGCAGATTACGTGATCGCGTAATTATTCTGAATGTCACCACCGCCCGCTCTCCGTCAGGGCATCCGGTGGAGACGGTGACGGAGGGAGCTACCGTATGGGCAGAAGTTAAGGGTATCAGCGGGAGGGAGATAATCTCAGGCGGAGCAGAAACCGCTCAGGCTACGGTCAGAGTCTGGATGAGATTCCGGCGCGATGTGACAGCGACTTCACGTCTGAAAGTGCTGACCGGTGCATTCAAAGGCGCGATTCTGGGTATAGAAGGTCCACCAATACCGGATGCACGCGCTACCCGGCTTGAAATGCTCTGCAGCCTGAAGGGAAATGTGTGATGGATTTCAGTCTTGATTTTTCCGGCCTGGCGGATATTGCACGGGATTTGGAGGCGCTCAGCAGGGCAGAAAACAATAAGGTTCTGCGCGATGCCACCCGTGCCGGTGCTGAAGTTATGCGGGATGCAGTTGTTGAACGTGCGCCGGAGCGAACCGGGAAACTGAAGAAAAATGTGGTTGTTCTCACTCAGCGTTCAAAGCGTCGGGGGGAAATTATCTCGGGTGTCCACATTCGCGGACGGAACCTGCGAACCGGAAACAGTGATAACAGCATGAAAGCCAGCGATCCCCGAAATGCATTTTACTGGCGCTTTGTGGAGCTGGGAACGATAAACATGCCCGCGCATCCATTCATTCGTCCGGCTTTCGATACGACAGAGGAGCTGGCGGCGCAGGTTGCCATACAGCGAATGAATCAGGCTATTGATGAGGTCTTAAGTAAATGAGGGAGGGCACACTGTATTCCCTGTTGTCTCAGCTGGCCGGAGGACAGGTTTATCCTTATGTGGTCCCGCTGACGGAGGGAAAGCCTGCGGTATCTCCGCCGTGGCTGGTGTTTTCTGTGGTGTCTGACACGGCATCTGATGTGCTTGATGGGCAGGCTGAATCCAGAATTACCGTGCAGATCGATGTCTGGGCGACAGTACCTGATGACGCAGATAATATTCGTGAGCAGGCGCTTGATGCGGTAAGAAAACTGGCACCCTCCGTTATTTCTAAAACGCAGGGGTATGATCCTGACTCCCGTCTGAGCAGAGCCACGCTTGAATTTCAGGTAATAGCCTGAGGTCGTTAATGATTTACCCACCCGCCGCTGGCGGGTTTTTTTATTTTCAGGAGACGAGTATGTCCTCTAATTTTGAGCGTTCGCAACTGACGAAAATTATGATTTCGTCTGCACCGGTAACAGCAGAAACCCTGGATTCTGCCAGCTATCTTGGCCTGAGCTGTACAATCAAAGAGGTGCAGTTTACCGCAGGACAAAAGCAGGATATTGATGTCACCACGCTGTGTTCTGTTGAGCAGGAAAATATTAACGGCCTTGGGGCTGCTTCAGAGATTTCCATGTCAGGCAACTTTTATCTGAATGCTGCCCAGAACGCGTTGCGCAGTGCCTATGACAATGACACCACGTATGGCTTTAAAGTTATTTTTCCGTCAGGCAACGGATTTACCTTTATGGCAGAGGTGCGTCAGCATACCTGGTCTGCAGGAACCAATGGTGTTGTGGCTGCAACGTTTTCCCTGCGTCTGAAAGGTAAACCTGTGCTGACGACAGAGCCGCTGAAAGTGAAGGTCGATTTAAAAAGCACGCTGCGGGTTTCTTCCGGAGCGAAACTTGAAATGGCGGTTGAGGCTGCGGGTGGTGTGCCGCCTTATTCTTATGCCTGGAAAAAAGGTGGTTCTCCTGTTTCCGGACAGACGGCGGCAACGTTCAGTAAGGCATCAGCAGCATCCGGTGATGCCGGTGCGTATACCTGCGAGATTTCTGATTCAGCAAGCCCTGTTAACAAGGTGACCTCCACTTCCTGCACTGTAACCGTCAGTTAATGAGGATGGATGTGATGACTAAAAATATCCGTAATCTGGCACTGGCAACGATGTCGGGGTTTCGCCATAAAACCGTTGATGTGCCTGAATGGGAGGGAGCAACGGTTGTGTTACGGGAACCTTCTGCAGAAGCCTGGTTGCGCTGGCAGGAGATCGTTAAAGCAAAAGATGATGAGACACCGTTATCCGTTGCGGAGCGCGCCCGCCGAAATCTGGAGGCAGATGTTGAACTGTTCATTGATGTTCTGTGTGATACCGGACTGCAACCCGTATTTTCAGAGGATGATCGTGAACAGGTGATTGCCGTGTATGGCCCGGTGCATGCGCGGCTTCTTCGGCAGTCTCTGGAACTGATCAGTGATGCCGGCGAGGTTAAAAAAAAGTAGCGCTTCCGGGGATGCGTTTTCTGATGATGCTGGCGCTCAGGATGGGGCGCACATTGTCAGAGTTACGCCGGGAAATGTCCGCATCAGAAATCATGATGTGGGCAGAATTTGACAGGTTCAGCCCGCTGGGTGACGAGCGGGCTGATATCCGGGCTGCCCAGATTGTTTCAGCTGTTTACGGTGCGCAGGGGGTCAAAGTGCCACTGAATGATGCGCTTCTTCAGTGGGAGCAGGAGCAGACAGAAGGCGTCTCAGATCCATTTGCCGGACTGGAAAACGCGCTTTTAATAGTGTCTCAGTGAGTCAACATAACCGCTTCGGCGGTTTTTTTTCGTCCGGAGAATGAGTGTGGCGACATTACGTGAACTGATTATTAAAATCTCGGCAAATTCCCGGTCATTCCAGTCAGAGATCTCCCGGGCTTCGCGTATGGGGCAGGATTACTACCGTACCATGCAGAACGGAGGCCGACAGTCCGCTGCTGCATCCCGTGAAATGCGGCGTGCACTGGCAGAAGTGACGGATCAGATAAATACAGCTAAATCTTCGGCACTGAACATGGCGGGGGCATTTGCCGGGGCTTTTGCTACCGGTCATCTTATTTCTCTCGCCGATGAGTGGAATTCAGTAAATGCCCGTCTGAAGCAGGCCTCACAGTCCAGTGATGATTTTCAGTCATCACAGCGTGAATTAATGGCGATCAGCCAGAGAACGGGGACGGCTTTTTCTGATAACGCCAGCCTTTTTGCCCGCTCTGCAGCTTCCATGCGGGAGTATGGTTACAGTTCTGAGGAGGTACTGAAAGTCACCGAGGCGATCTCCACGGGCCTGAAATTATCCGGTGCCAGTACAGCAGAAGCCAGTTCGGTGATCACGCAGTTCAGTCAGGCTCTGGCGCAGGGAGTGCTGCGCGGTGAAGAGTTTAACTCGGTGAATGAGAACGGCGATCGTGTTATTCGTGCTCTGGCTGCGGGAATGGGAGTTGCCCGTAAGGATCTGAAGGCCATGGCGGATAACGGAAAGTTGACCGCCGATAAGGTTGTTCCTGCACTGATTAGTCAGCTTGGGGCATTACGTGATGAATATGCGGCAATGCCTGATACGGTTTCATCCTCTGCAACCAAAGTTGAAAACGCCTTTATGGCCTGGGTTGGTGGTGCGAACGAGGCAAGCGGAGTGACGAAGACGCTCTCCGGTGTGCTGAATGGTATTGCAGGCAATATTGACACCGTGGCAACCGCTGCCGGTGCTCTGGTTGCCGTCGGGGTAGCCCGATATTTTGGCAATATGGCGTCGTCTGCTGGATCTGCAACTGCCGGATTAATTACTGCAGCCAGAAACGAAGTGGCTCTTGCTGAAGTGCAACTTCGGGGGACACAGATAGCAACCGCCAGGGCGCGTGCGGCGGTTTATCGTGCGCAACAGGCGGTTGTTGCTGCTCGCGGTACCGAAAGGCAGGCCGCAGCAGAAGCGAAGCTGACAGCTGCCCAGGTGTCACTTACCCGTAATATTGCGGCCAGAACAGCGGCACAGACAACGCTGAATAATGTTACGTCAGTGGGGAGTCGTTTATTAAGTGGCGCGCTGGGGCTGGTTGGTGGTGTGCCGGGACTCGTCATGCTGGGGGCTGCGGCCTGGTACACGATGTATCAGAATCAGGAGCAGGCCAGAGAATCTGCACGCCAGTATGCCGCAACAATCGACGAAATTCGCCAGAAAACGTCGGCAATGTCGCTTCCTGAAGCGTCAGATAATGAGGAAAAGACGCGACAGGCACTGAAGGAGCAAAACAGGTTAATTGACGAGCAGAAAAGTAAGATTAAATCCTTACAGGAAAAAATTGCTGGCTATCAGTATGTGCTGGCAAACCCGGGCTGGACAACCGATAACGGTTTTATGATTAACCACATGACGTCGGTAAAAACTGTCACAGAAGGGCTTGCAGAAGCAACAAATCAACTGGCAGTTGAACAGTCTCGCCTCACTCAAATGCAGGGCAAAGCGCAATCCATTCAGGATGTGCTTGCCGGGCTGGAGGAGCGACGGGTGGCGTTGATCCGTCAACAGGCAGCGGAACAAAACAAAGCGTATCAGTCCCTGTTGATCATGAATGGGCAGCATACCGAGTTTAATCGCCTTCTCGGGCTCGGTAATGAATTACTTCAGCAGCGACAGGGGCTGGTGAATGTACCGTTACGGCTACCACAGGCAACCCTGGATGATAAACAGCAGACCGCACTGAATAACAGCGAGCGCGAACTGGCTCTGTCCCGCCTGAAGGGGGAAGCTCGTGAGCGTGCCCGCCTGGGTTATGCTGCGGATGATCTCGGCTTTGTGGGAGAGGCGTATCAGACAGCAAGACTGAATTATATAAATAACTCACTGGATGCATGGCGAAATAACCAGGCAAATAAACCCAAAGCGCATAAAAAGACCGAAGCGGAAAAAACAGAGGATATTTATAAACGGCTGATTAAACAGCAAAAAGAACAGATAGCACTGGCAGGGCAGAATACTGAACTGGCTAAGATGAAATATCAGGTCAGTCAGGGCGAATTATCAACCCTGTCAGAAGCGCAGAAAAAAACGCTTTTGCAGAATGCAGCACTTATCGACCAGAAAAAGATTCGTGAGCAGCTTGCTGCGTATGAGAGCAGTCTGGCGGACAGTAATGCCAGTGTCAGAGCATCAAATGAGGCTCAGTTACTGGGATATGGTGAAGGCTCACGGATGCGTGAACGACTTCAGGAAATGTGGAGCATCCGGCAGGAGTTTGAGCAGAAAAATAACGAGCTACTGAGACAGTATCAGGCCGGAGAAATTGAAGAAGCCCTGTGGAAACAGGAGAAAGAGCTGAATAAAAAATATCTGGAAGAGCGTCTCAGCGATCAGCAGGATTATTATGCAAAGGCTGATGCTTTACGCAGTAACTGGAATGCCGGGCTCAAAGAGGGGCTGACGAACTGGGCAGACAGTGCCACCGATTATGCTTCGCAGGCGGCAGATGCTGTCGTTTCCACGATGGACGGGCTGGTATCAAATATTTCCGATGCACTGGCCGGGAATGTTGTGGACTGGAGGAACTGGGGGAGTTCAGTTCTCCGGGAAGTTTCAAAAATTCTGATGAATGCAGCCATTGTTAACGGACTGAAATCACTCTCCGGTGCCGGAGGGTGGCTTGGTACGGTCGGCGGATGGATTTCGGGGGCAGTGGCAAACGCAAAAGGTGGTGTTTACACATCGGCAAATCTGAGTGCGTACAGCAACAGCATTGTGGACACGCCCACGTACTTTGCGTTTGCAAAAGGGGCCGGGCTGATGGGGGAAGCCGGACCTGAAGCCATTATGCCCCTGACCCGGGCGGCGGATGGCTCGCTGGGCGTACGCGCGGTGGGCAGTATGAACGGCAGTGCCGGTCTGGTGTATTCCCCGGTCTACCACATCGCCATTCAGAATGACGGGGCTAACGGACAGATAGGGCCGGAGGCGGCAGGCAGTCTTGTGCAGCTGATTGACCAGCGGGTGCAGGCGGTGATGCTGTCCATGCGACGTGACGGAGGAATGCTGAGTGGCTGAGATAAAAACGCTGCATCTGGTCCCGCGTGAAGGGATGCAGGTGAGTGAGAAACCGTCGGTGGTGAGGGTTCGGTTTGGTGACGGTTATGAACAGCGCCGCCCCACAGGACTGAATCCTCAACTGAAGACGTTTCAGGCGGTGTTCCGGGTGACGGATGAGTCAACCCGGCGCTGGCTGGATGAATTTTTATCCTGGCATGGTGGTTACCGTGCCTTTTTGTGGCGACCGCCGAAACATAACCGGACGGTGAGGGTGGTGTGTCGGGAGTGGAGCGTCACGGATAACGCCCGGTACAGTGATTTCAGCTGTACGATTGAGCAGGTGGTGAACTGATGCAGGATATCCGACAGGAAACACTGAATGAATGCACCCGTGCGGAGCAGTCTGCCAGCGTGGTGCTCTGGGAAATCGATCTGACAGAGGTTGGTGGAGAACGTTATTTTTTCTGTAATGAGCAGAACGAAAAAGGTGAGCCGGTCA